>Ga0214544_1002174_pt1 | contig 41357 bp, 28 predicted proteins | sample CNSS3metaG_FD_160074 | JGI IMG/M metagenome (GOLD analysis project Ga0214544, IMG submission 160074) | Root nodule microbial communities from cowpea collected in UCLA plant growth center, Los Angeles, California, USA - CNSS3 | ecosystem: Host-associated > Plants > Roots > Nodule | place: USA...
ATCCCCACGTGAGAGTAACTTGATATGAACCTCCCCGCTCATATCATCACATGTCACACCATCCATGAACCTACCCGCTCATGGCACAGCATCTCCCGATCCAAGCAAAGCATCATTGTCAGTCAAAACAACACACCAGGAAGCAAAGAACAACAGCGTCTCCGCCTGGCTCGGCCCACTCGCCGCCAGGCGAAACTGTTCCAGACCGCCTGGCAGTATTCACTCACCGCCAGGAGCCAGCGTCCTCCCAGACCCACTGTTTTCTCGTCACCGCCTGGCGGAGTACACCGTGCCGCCAGGCGCCTCTCAGTGCAGACTCTCTCACGCTAAGGCTATCACCTGGCGGCTATCAGTAGACCGCCAGGCGCCATACCAGAACAACACTCTTCTGGTTTATGACACTCCAGTTAATCCAGTTTACCTTTTAACTCCCTTCCATAGATCGCATAAGAACCCCAATCTCAACCCTCACATAGTCGAACCTACAATTATCATATGTAAACAAATACATGTACCTCACCCCGATCAATCCACTCATTTAAGTTCTCCTCAATTTTGATAAGAGCTTTAACATAATATCACAACCTCATCCATACTATGAAATTGCTAGCATTTCAATTATCTTTTATTCTGCCTTCAATATATCACAGCCTCTCCAAGGACTCAAAATTCACCCTAAATCCTTACTAATTGGTTGTTAATCTCTTAGTTAATTGCTATTGCTTCCCACCTATTCTTACCACATTCAATTTAATAACCCAATCACTCTAAGATTCCTATTATGATGATCACCTCATACCCAATTCCGCCACAATCCATCCACAGATCCTTTCTCTCCAGATAAACTCGCAAGCCTTCCCGACAGTCCTGAACATGGCCGTCAGAATCTCAGAACATAACCCCTGGACTCGCTATCGCCTGGCGGCTCTAGGCTCGCCGCCAGGCGGCACAACAGTGCCCACCAATTTACAAAATCCTCCACACCCGCGAATGGCTTCATACCTCTAACAAATTCATCCTTGTTGCCTAGCACATCAAATTGCAGTAATACCTCTACGATACTAGACTTCCTATTCTCGATCAAACTCTAAATTTCTTCCTATCTTTTATCTTCCACAATTTAACCACACTCACATTCCCTCTCGTGCTTGAACCTAAAATCACAACTTGTTATACCCAATGCGACCTAACTTGGTCATACCCCCAACTACAGGTTAGTTTCATGTCAACAATGCATCTAACACAATCTGCATACAATAATTTCAGAACCCATAACAATCTCCACACAACAGCATCAAAACAACCCCAACAAAAACAAGCGCAACAGCGTCGCGTCGCCTAGCAGAGACCCATCGCCGCCAGGCGATTCAACCCAAAAACAAGAACAATCACACGCTACTGATGAGCCGCCTGGCAGAAATTCATCGCCGCCAGGCGATCCATGCCAAAACAAGAACAGTACACCAGTCTGATGTGCCGCCTGGAGGTACGGGATGAATCGCTAGGCGGTTTCTGGAAAAATCAAGAAACCTCAATACAACAGTGCAGAAAAATGACGTAGCGATCATGCTATGATTCAAGACATTGCACAGCTATTCAATTGCAATTAAAAGGACAAGAAAACAACTCCCCTAACCTGGATTCTTTGCCCAAATTCGAATAGGTGTGCTTATCCCTTCACCAAGCCTCCCTAGCCCTTGCTTTCCACTCCAACCTTTGCGTTTTCAGCCTCACTACCTTACTTTATCAGTCCCAATTCTCAGAAAGTCTTTTGCTTATGAGTACCACGACCCTAAATGCTATTTTCCCCCTCTTTTAACCTTCTCTCCCACTTTCACTCTCACTTAATTGTCCCTTTAATGACTTGCACGAATTTTTAAATAAAAATGATGCAAAACTAACCAAATGCTTATTTAACCCTCTGTTTTTCCAGCCCTTAAGTTACCTCCCTCTTGGCTGCTAAGTTTCTAACCCTTCCACATTCATGCACAAGAAAATTTGGCAAAAAGGAATTATTTAGTTCTCACCAAGGTTTGAACCCACTCTCATGCACATACCAAGCCAAGGCCAAACCACTCAACCAACACATGTTTCATGATAACTCCCACAATCTTAAGGATTTATCATCATCCATACGAGTTCAATATATAAGCACACAAAAACGCATAATTTAAATAACATCTAAGTGACACACATAGGACTCGAACCCAAGTCCTCACACACAATAAAGTACTCTCAACCACATGAGCTAACACTTTTCCACGTCATAGTCTCTCACATTTATTGCTTTAAATGTTCTCGCTACCCGTCCTAATTAAATAATTAATTAAATAACTATTTAATTTTTCCGGGTCTTACACATGGTGTTCCTCTACAGCCAGATTGGGCATTGTGATGGTTGATGGGGTTAGAGATCCGCAAGCTCGACTGCGCACTTTAGAGGTTCAATTTGTTGGAGAGGCCTTAGACACATTTGTTGCTTGGCCTAGTGTAAGACTCAAGAAATTTAAATAATTATTTAATAAATGCGGGTAGTGGGAACCTTTATGGCATTTAATGCGGGGTTTTATGATGTGGAATAGTACGAGCTCAATGGTTGAGAGTACTTGATTATTATGAAAGGACTTGGGTTCAAGTCATGTGTATGCCATTTGTGTATTGTTTTAATTGTTTATTATTTTGACAATATGCTTGATCATGATGAGTGATAATATGATCCTAGATTTATAGAAATTATCATGAAACATGAATTGGTTGAATTGGTTGTGCGCTTACTTTGAAATTGTATGGTTGTGTTTTCAAACCTTGGCTTAGGCAAAATAAAATCCTTTTTGGCCAGATTTCTTTTTGGCATGAATGTGAAGAAGCAAAAAGTGCGTCCTTTTGATACTTTTAATCAGTCTACACTAAAAAGAGAGAGCTAAGAGGGTATTTGGAAGCCATTGGACGTGGAAAAAGTAGAAGGTGCCAAGGAGTGGGATTTTGCTATCATTAAGGATCATAAGCTTAGGGGAGTTGTATCTCGTACTTAATATTTATTTACGTAATTGTGCATTGTATGATAAGCCTAAATGCCTAGTTATGCTTTTTTTGGACTATATTCGTTTCTGGAAATTTTCCAGAAATCACTTGGCGGGCCTTCAAAGTCGCTAGGCGACTCATGTTGAAACCACCCAGTTTTTGGGTTTCTGTTAAGAACCACCTGGCAGCGAAGAACTAACACTAGGCAGTGCGTGGATATATGGAATAGGTGTTTTTCATGAAAGAAAAAACCCAATTTTTCATGTATCGCCAAGTGCCAGGTTCTTGACTTCTGGGCGTTGGGCGCCACTAATTTTTCTAGTCTGTTTAGTTTTCGTAAAATCGCGTTTTCTAGTTCGTTAACCGTTTGTAACATGTTGCTCTTTAGATTTACGGTGTGATCTTAATTTGGATGTCTATAGTTGGAGATATATGATACGCATGATTGCTGGTTTGGAGGTCTTTAAAATCCATAAATAATATCTTGATAATTTCAAGTAACTACTAATGTGAATCTATGTATGGATACATGATCATGTAGAGTGCTAAATATATGTTTTAGGGTGATGCATTGGGATAAATGAAGTCCGTAGGTATTGTTTTGGAGGTAAGTTCAATGTTGCGTGAGTTGGAAGCATGATTAGGTCCTGTTGTGAGTCTCCATGAATTTCAATGTTCCTTTGGGTTAGTCACATGTTAAGAATGGGTTTATGGGTGAATGCATGTGTATCAATATAAAGGAAATTGTTGCATAAGACGTGTGAAGTGCTATTTTAATTCGCATTGGTACATAGAATCATGTGCTTAAGTTGTTAGAGTGCTACTACTTTATATTTGATATGAGCATGTATTATTCATAACTTGAAATTGGATGCTAGCATGGATTTAAATGGTGATGTATAAAGAATAAGTCCTTAAATACATTTTCTTATTATTTTGGATAGAAAATAGTGTCAAATCTCTGATATGATTTTACTCGTGTATTGTGGAATCCTCCTGGAAACAATTTATATGGTTGCATTGTAGTTACTTAATCAACAGATTCTTTCAATGTTATTTTTTCAAATTAACCAAAGCACTATGGATCAAATAGTGAAAAACAAACTTGCGTCATTAAGTGCGTGTATCTCATCTCCAACTCATAAGTTCTGCCTATAAAAATTCATAGTATATATGTTGTGACAAAAAAGAGAAAACATATCGATACATTTTGGAACAAGCAAGCAAATTTTCCAACTGTAGCATAAGCTTATACAAGTGTGCATTATTAAGTCAAAGTGCCCAATTGAAAAGCTTCTTCCATGGCCCTAAAAACAGATAAAAACTCTCCATTAAATAGGTTGCTAGATTCCAAAGCGGCCAAGTCATTGTTGTTGAAGGATGAAGGGTTCTCACATTCCATCTCACAAATCACAGACCTACAAACTGGGCACTGGCCCTTAGTTGTTAGCCATGGCACTATGCAATCCTCATGAAACATGTGCTTGCATGGAGTGAGCATCACCTCTTCACCAGTCTTAAAATCTTCCAAGCAAATAGCACACCTCTTACCATCTTCATCCTTTTCCTTCTCCTTCTCTTTCATCGGTTTTCCTTCAGCATTGTTTCTGTAATATAAGTTCAGCTTCCTAGCATACACTACCTTTTGAAGCTTTCTCAAAACTGTTGATTTGGAAATTTCTACCACTGGGGGAGCTTGTGTGCTTGTTTGGAATGTATATCTTGAAGATGGCTGAAAGAAAATATCTCTGAGCCTTCCCATATCCCTAAACCCTAAACCCTAAACCCTGCTGGAAAACTGCAAATTATTCAACTAAATAGCATATCAAGGGTGCAGGGAAGGTTGCTTTATGGAATTCAAATCATAGTGCTTATTAACCCTGATTTTGTACGAAATATTTCTTACAAGATTTTTCCTCAATTGTTTACATTAATCCTAATACCTCCGTGAAATTCATGGTAATTGAAACATGCATCCATATGTCAATCATCAAAACACTTGATCATTTGAACACATTTTCTCACACAGATTAACATATTTGTGAAGTCTAATTACATATGCAAAATTAGTTTGCGATTTGGCCTTACTAAGGTATACTATGGTGGAATCCCACAGGATGTCTGAATTCCCAAACCCGTTGTCGAGGTAATACATCTGAAGTTCTTTCATCCTGCTAATATTAAGAACAAAAATTATGTACAAGCTATATATGATCCTCAAACAATGATGGTTCCATTTTGTGCTTCCATCAACAAAAATTTAATTTGTTTTTTCCTTCTTCTGTCATCATGTTCTAAAATCCTTGAGACTAAAACAAGAACAGAATAAACTTACGGTGACACGAGAAGAGTTAGATCTGTAAAACACAGGGACTTCATTGGATTCATGATGATTGTAAGTGTGGCCATCATAGGATCTCAAACATCTTTGTCGTGACAGAGGTGTGAAGTTGTGTCTATGGTGGCTCATGATTTCACCTTCTTCTTCAATGGACCATGCAAAATACTTTTCTTTATTTGGGGTGCAAAAATAGCTTCATGTGTGAACTTGGGAAATTCATTTGTTCTATATTCATTTGGGTGAAAGCAAGAATATATGCTTGTTGATTATGGTGTCACTTCTACTCTTACTTTTTGAGTTCGTTGGTTTTCCATTCTGATTCAAAGCATGCTGCTCAAACATAGAGGAAAAGAGATAAAGGGGAATCGTATTCTCGTGTGTTGATGGAAGCTATATTAATCAATATCATGCTTATTGGAAAGTATTAAGAAGACAAACGGCTCCAATGAAAGGAATCAAACTAGAGGTTACGTGACTTTGGAATTTGGATATTAGATATAAGGAATGTATCGAAATTATGGATGAGAATAATAAATTTTTCTTGTATGCACACAGATAACACTGCATATTTATACCCTCACTAAAAATAAATAATTAGAATATATATATATATATATATATATATATATATATATATATATATATATATATATATATATATATTAAAAGAATGAGAATAGACAAAAATGGACAATGATATGATTCTGTACACTTGGAGAATAGACAAAAATGGACAGCTTGATTACAAAAATTTTATTTGATCCCTAAAGCCTTATGACAATTTTAAAATTATTCTTAAATGTTAAAATCTAGGTTTGATGAGGTAAAAATAAAGCATATACCAAGAGGAGACAATGTGTGAGCCAACGCCATATCTAAGCTAGCAAGTACAAAGCACAAAGGAAGATATACATCTTTGTTGCAGTAAACACTAGTGGCACCCTCAACAACGAACACATATCTAGCCTTTGAAGTAACTAATGACTGGATGTCATCATATGTGCATTACTTAAAAACTGGAAACCCACCCAATAATGTCGACAAAGGATGGCGAACAAAAGCGGCACGATTCACGTTGATTGGTTACGACCTATACAAGCGAGGATATGGGCAGCCATTACTTAAGTGTGTTACAAAAGAACAACCTCAGTACATAATAAAAGAAGTTCATGAGGGAATATGTGGGTATCACTCAAGATTATGGGCCATTACGACTAAGATCCTAAGAGCTGGCTACTATTGGCCAACAATGGAATTAGATTTCCACGCCTTCGTTAAGAAATGCATACCATGCTAGAAACATGGAAATCTTATTCATCAAAAGCAGGAAGTTACATTCTATACTCTCCCCATGGTCGTTCAAAAAGCGGGGGATGGATATCTTAGGACCGTTCACACGTGGGAATTGATTATTTCACAAAGTGGATCGAAACCAAACCACTCAATAATGTCACAACACAGCAGGTCCAGCATTTTGTCTAGAGAAACATAATATGTCGATATGGGGTGTGGCATACCATCATAATTGATAACGGACGACAATTCATAGATAGAGAGCTCGCCAAATTCTTTACTGGCCTAGGAATTAAACATATAACAAGTTCAATGGAACATCCACAAACAAACAGGCAGGCAGAAGCTTCCAACAAGGTAATTTTAATCGAGCTTCGTAAAAGATTAAATGGAGCGAAAGGTATGTGGTCGGAGGAATTATTTGAAGTTTTGTGGGCCTACAAATGCACACCGCAGTCCGCCACCAACGAGTCTCGTTTCAGCTTAGTGTACGAAATTGGGGCTATGATATCAGTCAAGATCGGAGAACCATCCTTAAGAAGGCAAACATATGACAACAACACAAACCAATAGAACCTATGTGCCAGCCTTGAATTGCTAACAGAACTCCGAGAAAAAGCGCAGATAAGGAACATGACGACTAAACAAAGAGCGACAAAAAAATACAATTTGAAGCTCCATCCACGGATATTAATCAAAGGATATTTAGTATGGAGAATGGCTACCATCGCAAGGAAGAAGGATAACAAGTTCTCAACCAACTGGGAAGGTCCTTACGGGATACCTGAATATGCAGGGGAAGGTGCCTATAAGTTGGAACAACTATCATGGGATGAGATATCAAACACGTGGAACGTATCTCACCTTAAGTTTTACTTTAGTTAGAATTAAGAATGTAAATAAAACAATAATTTGTAACCTTGGGTGTACTCTTTTTCCTCACCCGGCATTTTTCCCTAATGGTGTGTTTGGATGAGGTAATTCAAGAGGGTGATTCATTTATTTGGAGAATTTGAAATTCTTTATAATAAAATGTTTTGTTTGGATAGAGAAATTAAAAAGCATTTAAAATGCATACATTTTTTTAAACTATTTCAATTTGCTAAATTAGAAGAAATTCAAATACCCTCACACTTTGGACTAAATCCCAAATGGACCTAGCAAACCCGACACCCATGATAGGCTGAGCTAGCCATACAATCCAAACGGTTCAAATCGACTTAACAACACAAACAGGTCGAGCAGGCCCAACGACACAAACAGACCCGACAATCCAGATAGGTTGGACGGGCCCGACGACCTAGACGGGTCTGACCGACACGACGACCTAGGCAGGTCCAATCGACCCGACGATCCAGACGGACTCAATTGGCCTGACAAACCAGAACGGCCTGACGACCTAGACGTGCCCGACCGACCCAACAACCTAGCCGGTTTGGGCCAACCGAACGACACAAACTGGTTGGGCAGGCGCAATGACACAAACAAGCTCAACGACCCAGATGGGTCAAGTGGGCTTTGTAACATCCCTATTAGATATTACTTATTTAAAATCAAGAAAATAAGGAATGAATATCAAACGTCAAATCTTTTATTAATTCCAACGCGAAAATTTTCAATAAAAAGAAATCCAATCGTCAAAGATCAATCAAAACTATAGCAATAGTCTTATTACAATTTTCAAAACCCAATACAGTAATAGAAAGTTATAAATAAAATCGTAGCTCGAATCCCAAGCTAGCCCGTCTCTCCGTCTCGGGTGTTAGCAACATCACCTGTATCATCAACTGCTCCCGTGTAAAGAATTACACGATCATCGCCAAGCACAAACAGAAAGGGTGAGCTCGACAATATAAGATATCACATAAATTAAATAATATAAAACACCCAATTATATTATCATAATTAGACCTTGGCCAAGTTCTTAATAGTCCTACCTCTACGAACCTCCCTGCTCGTAGTCCTACTCTACGAACCTGCCCGCCTGTAGTCCAACACATGTGATCCACTAGCTACGTACCTCCTTGCATGCAACATCTCTTAACTGTGAGCACGAAACATACAAACCTACCTTGCTCGTATCCCCACAAGAGAGTGATTGAGTATGAACCTCCTCGCTCATACCATCACATGTTAACCACCATCCATGAACCTACCCACTCAGGGCACACAAACTACACTAAACTCGCTTGGGTTAGAAGCCTTAGCTTAAGCGACCAGGCCTGTCTCACTTAGGCTAAGGTTTCTCGCTTGAGCGAGCGTGCTACAGTAGCCTCATTCGCCTAAAGCCAAAATTCTCGCCTAGGCGGCGAGTTACGCTGAACACCAAAATCACTCGCCTGAGCGAGTTGCCATACATAGGACTCGAACCCAAGTCCTTTCATACAACCAAAGTACTCTCAACCACTTGAGCTAGTACTTTTCAACGTCACGACAATTAACCTTAAATGCCATAAAGGCTTTCTACTACCCGCATTTATTAAATAATTATTTATTTAATTATTTAAATTTCTCGGGTCTTACAGGCTTGACGACCTAGTGGGGCAAAGTCGGGCCAAGGACCCGAACTAGTCAAGTTACGCTGAACACCAATATCACTCGCCTGAGCGAGTTGCCATACATAGGACTCGAACCCAAGTCCTTTCACACAACCAAAGTACTCTTAACCACTTGAGCTAGTACTTTTGAACGTCACGACAATTAACCTTAAATGCCATAAAGGCTTTCTACTACCCGCATTTATTAAATAATTATTTATTTAATTATTTAAATTTCTCGAGTCTTACAGGCTTGACGACCTATTGGGGCAAAGTCGGGCCAAGGACTCAGACTAGCCGAGTTGGGTCGGGTCGTGTCGGGCCAGGTTGACAATCTTGATGGGCACGACCAGTAGGTATGGGCTGTCAAGCCTGTCTGGATCATCGGGCCAACCCAGCCTATCTGGGTTTTTCGGTTGGCCCAGCCCGTTTGGGTCGTCGGGTCAGACCAATTCGGTTGGGTCTCAAAACATAATTAAGCCTAAAATAAATATTGTAAAAATTAAATTTTATCTCACAAGAAATTCAATTATTATTTTCAAACAAGAAATTGAAATGTAAGGTATTTTAATTTCTTTATCCAAACAAGTTATTTAGAAAATGAAGGGAATTTAATTGCAAGCAATTCAAATACAAAGCATTTCAATTTATGAGTATTGTTGAAATGTTTCATCCAAACACAAGGTAAGGGTTTTGGCTAGGGAGTTTTTAATGAGGCAGCCCAAGATGATGAATAAAACGAGGGTTCTTTACAAATTTATTCTTGAATTCTTAAAATCTCCCACCACTTACCAAAGTAAGCGGCTTGGGTCGAACAGTCTCTTTATAGTAATAAAATAAAGTTCCCCACCATTTACCAAAGTAAGCGGCCTGGGTCGAACACTCTCTACAATAAATTTTTATTGAATTCCCCACCACTTACCAGAGTAAGCGGCCTGGGTTGAACACTCGTTCTCAACAAATATTAAGTTCCCCACCATTTACCAAAGTAAGCAGTCTGGGTCGAACACTCGCTCTCAACAATAATATTGTGCAGTAATATTTCATCAAGCTCCCCACCATTTACCCATGTAAGCGGCCTGGGTCAAATATAAATCATAAACAATCACAATCCACAAACATAACGTACCATCACACAAGTCTTAAGCGACATATACACATTCAAAGCAAAAGCAAAATGAACGACATCCCACGACATGCAAATATAACAAAACAACTATTATATTAGAATAGCGCAAATGAGTAAAATCATGTTCGTAAATGTAATCAGTGTGCATATTATTACAAACTTAGGCCTACAGGCCGGAATAAGAAAAAGTTAAACACCAAGGTCAGCCTCCACTGTCGTGGGATGTCAATAGCACGCTCCTAACCGTTTTCAAGTCCTTCCTAACACCATGCTTGATAGGAGCACTAACCTTCCTCTTAGACCCCCCATGAACATGGACGTCGACTAGGGACTCCTACAAATTGGGAACTTCAGTATTCCCTGCATTTTTTGCCTTCTTGGCCTGTTCTTTGCACAAAGTCTTGAACAAATTCAGGTTCTTCTTTCCCAACTAAGCCATGTACCCTAAAACAGAAACATAAACGGTTATCACATGAAACATAACGGTAAAAATAAAAAATGATACCTTCTAATTCAACAAGAGAGTGCATGGATAAATAAACTCTAACTAAACCCTTAGTGGGCAGCTTATCGCTAAATCTCCCCAAGATCTCCACAACTTCTTTGTCACCCACCGACAACTCCTCCTTCTTCATATCCATATACCGCCAAGGGTTGTCAGTCCAACTAAAAGGGAATTTCGTACTCCCGTCCTCGTTTTAAAAATAGGAATGACCTGGCTCCTTCACAACAACCTTAAAAAAACTCGTTCTTAAAATGTTTGAAAGATTGTGAAAATGCGTCTAACATGCTTATACCAAATAGCTTACTAGAGACAACTAGGTCAGCGAACTCTTTGGACAAGTATCGTAAAAATATAGAAAACACTGCGAAGAAGGTCGATGATATAAAGATTGGCACAACACACGGAAGGCTTGAAGATAACCCTAACTATTAGGATGCAACTGGGTAGGCGTGACGTTTAGTAGCTGAAGCACCCCCATCGGGAATTCATCAAACGGAATCTACATATGTAGTTGAGAGAAATGACACATGTACATATAAAAAATCCCTCCTTGGTCCCCTCCTAATCATGAAAAACATACTCAATGGTGCTTACCCGCTCCAATGACACTATATTTGGCGGAGTACCCTTCTCAAGGACATGTATACAATTCAACCAGGCGTTCAATATTCAAGACCACCTGAAGAGTGAAAATTGGGTTCGCACGTTAGTGGCCACCCACTCGTATTCGGCCTTTGCCGGTAAATTTTTCTCAGCCACTTCCTTAGTCGGATCCATTCTAGTCTTAGGAATAACTTCCATCGGAATCCCCCTCTCACCGGCCAGGTGGCCACTACCCTCATTTCCTTACTCTCCACTCCCACTACTTGAACTAGACGTAGACGTACTATCGCTATCACTAGACATACCTTGTACAAGAGAAAGATGACAACAGAAAGAGGGAATATATCGGACAAACACAAATGCAAGTGAGGCACTTTTCTCAAAATTACACAAATGAAGCAGAATATGCAATTCTTGGCATTAACCAATATTTATAGGACAAATCGCACTCCCAAAGAGTTTTTCTGCTCAAATGTTAAGAATATGAAACGTCACAACTAATGGTGATCATACAACTCCCTTCAAGGCGACCCTTGACAACATAAGTCTCTTCACCTGCTCTAAGTCACTCCTGACAAAGTCTTCTCGACGTTTCCACTTCACATGACTAGGGGACTACCATACACCAAGGAATACCAAGAAAAGGGTAATTTTTCTTGCAAAAACACTAAAACACATAAACCTTTGACAAGATATATCCTGCCAAAGGTTGGGGGACTAGTGTACTATACTTGGCAATTAGGGTAGGCATCGCTAGCTACCTCGCCCCAACCGCCAACGTATAGTTTTAGCATAAAAAGGAATATTGGTTAACTACACAAAAAGATGATATATAGCCACCTACTTTAAATTAACACATATGAGTAAGGGCCGCCTACTCCAAAGTTAGGAAATAATAGTTGGATTTCTAGTATCAAGTCATAAACTTGATGCTTGCGCTTGGGCCAGGCCCACACATAGTCCAAACGGTGGCCTAACACTGTAGAGAAAGGCCTAACCCATAACATAGGGTTAACCATAATTAATAACTTTATAAATACATGTGGACCCCAACAACTAAAGTTACGCAATTCATTAATTCACTAATTTGTGATTTGACTTTTGAGAGCTTTTGCTGAATTAATGGTCAGAGTCTTTTCCGCATGTAATCCTCAAAATGTCCAATCCGCCTACATCACAAGGATGTATGCCAGCTGAGGAGTATAGGAGTGTCCATCCCAAGAATTCGAGGAACAAGAAGGATGCAATAAATGTGTGTATGCCATGAAATGAATGGTGAGTTGTATGATGAATAAAGGAATAAAGTTTGGGTATGCTAAAAGCATAACCAAGAATATAAAGGAAAATGAAAACTACAGCCAAGAATGAAATTGAATATGGACACCTCAAATTAAAATTCATAAAGCAAATCAAGTAATTAGGGGTGTACCCAAAAGGAATGAAAAGAATTGAAAAGAAATTTTGCTACAGCAGTAGAGAAAAAACAAAAGAAGAAGATGGTTGGAATAGGCTTAGACTCATGGCACTTGCACATTGTTGTTTTCCTTTAGAGTAGTGAATCTTATGTGTCTTGTAAAGCAAAGTTCTTTTCATAAGCCCAACCACATTACAAGGCCAAAAGACATTAGCGATCTTTGCCAATCATGTGTACATGGCAGTTGGGAATGAAAATACAAAGCTAAGTGGACAATTGCAAAAGGGTGCTAAGAGATCAAACACTTTAACATTTGGGAGGATGCAATTTTGCACTTAGACAAAATATCATTTAAGAGAGCCTGTGTTTAATCTTTAACTATGAAAATTGAACTACATTTGTGTCTAACTAATTTCATTGGTTCCAATTCAAGTGCTTGACTGCATTTCTCTTAGCTTTTTGATAAATGTGGATGATAAATTCATAAACGAACCATGATAAAATCTTTTGAAACTATTTCAAGCTTTGCTTGAGGACAAGCACAAAGCTAAAGTTTGGGCGTGTTGATAAGTGTCTAGTATTAGTTAAATTTCACATCATTTAGACATTTATCTTGCTTTAAATCAATGTAAAAATTATTAGAGTTGCCCTAATTACATCTATTAATAATACAATTCAAGCACAAACAACCACAAAAAGCATCTATCTTTTATTACTAAAATAGGAAATTTCAGGAGTGTCGTGGCCTCTAAAATGTAAGAACTTGACCCACTAATATGAGTGACACGTGCCAAAATTATGAATTTTATACTCAGAAGCATGTGTTTCTCTCACCCTCCTTTTTATTTGTCACCTTCCATTGAAATATATCTTGTAGAACCCACTCTCTTTCTTAAATTTCTCTTCCTCCTACTAGAAACTCCTCAGAGCATTATCTTCCACCCTCTCAATTCCTAACCCTAAAACACATTTTTTTTATCAACCACACTCTATTCTTTAGAAGCAACCATAAACAAGGTAGGGTTTTGTTCGTCAGGTTAACATGGTTTTAGATTTCAACGAGTGCACTCTTCCATTATTCAAGCTTCTTCTACGACAATCTGACTACTCTAGGTTCTTCTTTCCTCCTTTTCATTTGTTACTTTTTTTCCTTTCTTCTCTAATATTTCTTCTTTTCGTGTTTTTGTTTTATGGAAGCATCGTTTGGGTACTCCAGATTGATCCATGCAAATATCTACAACTATGGTCTTCTCCAAAGTTTAGTTTTTCGGATTATTATGGTAGGTTGAACAAAATGTAACATTTTTTAATTTTTATTTTTTATTATGGTATTGTTTAATACGTTGTTCTTCGATTTTTAGGATTTTTTTTTATTCTTCTTGAACTTATGCTTTTACAGGATTTTCTATTCTTCTGACGAGGATTTTTTATGGTGCAGAACTGAATGCAGAAATTTTAGGTTTTGGTATTCAATGGTTCTAGACTCCGGTTAAACAAAAAGTTATGTAAACATTTTTATTGGGAGCTTTGTTTAGTTATACATTTTTTATTTTTTTGTAAACAGAGCGAGAGGAACAAGATAAGTTATCGAGCTAAGGAATAGAAGTTTGGGTTTACAGGAGTCAAAAAGTGCAGAGAAGAAGGATAGAATGACAATGATAAAATGATGAGGAGAACTGAAACAGTCAATAACATGGAGTTTGTTTGTTTCAAGGTTGGGAGAATTGATTTTTTGTTGAGTTAATTTAAATCTGGTGATCTTAATTGGAAATGCCTGATCATATATTTTAAATTGTAGCAAAGGTCACCCTCAACACACAATTATGTTAATTGGTGGAAAGGCGATTGAACTTCAAAGTTTTATGATTTAGCATGTTCTATGGTTTATGCTTCTTTCCACTAGGTTTTCTATTGCATGGATTGCCCTTTTCATATATAAGCATGGATTTTTACTGGAGAGATTTTCATTATTGAGTTGGACTGGAGAGATTTCACCGTGTGTACTTTATGTTATAGTTTTTTTTTTCAGGATTGCTTCAAAAGGATTGAAAACAACTTTTTAATTTTCAATCAACCGTGTTCTTAAAAAGAAGTTTACATGTGTTGTCAAGGAGATATTATGCATCAGCCTCAGGTACAGCCAATGAATCTTTGGGCTGTTAATTTTATCTCCTCCAAGTTTTTTTTGGGTGTTACATTAAGCCTTTCAAAATATTGCCTGAGGATCCTTATTTTATATGTTGGTAGTGCTCTTCAGATTGCATTCGAGAAGCTAGCTTCTCAAATTCTAGATTTCTTCAAGTTGCACTTCATCTTCCTCCATAGATTGTCTTTCCAATAACTTCTATAACCTTTATTGATGTAGTTGATTTACCAATCAAGGATCAAGAGCTAACAATTGAAGACATATTTTTGTTTAAATTATTTTAGATGTGATTATGCACTTTTGGTGATCATTGGAGAATTACTTATGATTTACACCTTATGACGTTTGTTACTATCCTCTCCATTATATTCTTATCATGAAAGTAAGATATATAATAATGTACTAAATGTCTATGAATCTTTTGTTCTCTCTTTTCTTCTGCTTCAGAAATAGTCTAACTGCTGCAACTTTGTTCATACTTTCATGTAGATTGTACAAGAGCATCTTTCCGCCAACCCCAACAATGTAAACATTCAGGGACTAAGGTCAAGTGAGTTACCTCCAAGTGATTTTGCTCAATGAAATGGAGGAACTAACTAATGTTCAAAGAAGCCTTTTGCTAAAAGAAGAGTCAAGGTTTTTAGCAGTTAACTTTCTTTGATTTTTGTTGTGATTGGATGTGCACATGAATAACTTTTGGAATTTATGTTGTTAGATATGCATGTGCAGCCATGTAGTATTTTCCTGGTGTTTGATCAGCAGTGACAAGGACATTGCTAGGTGGTTACAAAAGAAGTTCCATATTCTTAGACAACGGTGAAGTCAATAACTTTGATTTAGGTACCAAAAGCAAAACTTATTCATCTAAGTCAATAGTTTTTATTCACTCTGTAACTAGATAAATAATCATTAACAATAAGTTGTTCTGATTTTTTTGACAAAGTTATTGTGATAAATTTAATTATGCAGGGAGTGATTGAAATTATCATGTTTGTGAAATAGCAAAGTAGGACACTCACCAGTTAAAGCTCAATTATTGGAGATTTTGATATATGAGCAGATGAACTGAAAGAAATTACCTTGCTATCAAACTTTCTAGATAAGTAGTATTTTCCTAGCTATTTTTAGTACTTGCTTAAGTAGGATACAAGTTGAAGATAACAATCACTTAAGAAAGTTTCCTTCTAATTTCTTAAAACATTTTGTGCTCTTTGAATTGGTTTCTTATGCAAAATTTAAATTGGATAACAATGTAACACAAATTCATTTCAAGTACTGTAATATCGGAACTTGATATTCTCTTTGAAGTTGGTTGTTTCCTTAGGATTCGTATGTTGTTTGACTAGAGCAATTTTTTTCTTCTCTCTCTTTATTAAGTTATGTAGTAAGTATTACTTTCACCTTCCATTATCATGATATCCATGAATCTTTGTAACATCACTCTAGAAGTTGAATTCTACTTTCAAATCTTAAACTTTGTTGATAACTTCATATATTCTGGGAAGTATTTTGTTATCTTAAAAAAAGGAAGGCTAATCTCTTATTGAGAGTCTCCTCCTGATGTAGAATGGATTAAGCATATTGAAAGACTATAACATTTATGGGAACATTATATTATCATAGAATTTAGTTTTCCTATTATTTTAAAGATCTTTCACTATTTTTAGAGATTTTATGTTTAATTAGTATTTATCTACAATTTTATATTTGATCAAAATTTATGCAGGGGGCATGTTAATCTAGAATAGAAGTGCATGTTAATCTGATATGCTTTGAAAAACTTTGGAAAAACAAGATACAACTAACTGTAGGGAGCTTAATATGCACTTCAATAAAGCAAGGATTATAGAGGTGACACTTCTTTTCAAGGATTAGTTGTAGTTTAATAGTCGGTTGATTTGTTTTTGAGATTGCTGAGTTAACTTATTAATCAAATTATGTTAAATAAGTAATTCAGATTATTTGGTTTGTGTGTATATATAAACATCTCTGCACCTTTTTCATTGTTTTGATGTTGATGAAAGAAATAAGGCTAAGTGTGATACTGCAGATGTCTTTGTGTCCATGTTAATAGAAAGAAGGTAAATCAATTTTCACATTCACATATTATTTCCTTTATGCAATCGCATATATTTTCATCTCAAATAATTTTAGTTAAACCTTTGTTCTTATCTGATCTATTTTCTTAGCTGAGAACACAAACCTCAGCAGATATGCTTGCCATTTGGATTGTTTTTTTTTTTTTTTTCTATTTTTTCTATGTTGTGCTTATTAACTTGAAATTATACTAAAGAATTTCTATTATATCGTTGCTTTGGTTCTCCAAAACCATATGTCTTATCTATGTTTGGTTAGGTCTTATGAGAGTGTGTTCTAGAAAATGATATTAAGTCTAAAAGGAGTAATAATATCTCATGTCTAAGATTGTAGAAATTCAGCCATGTGAATCTTAGTTTTGCTACCTCCTTCCTATATAAATTAAAAAAGTAAAATGTGACACTTTTTACATTTTGTTTTCAGAAAATTTTTCAGTTAGTAGTAGAGTTTATATAAGTTTGATTATATAGTTCTTTTTTTGTTTCGTTCATCAGCCTAAATTATGAGGAATTGGTACAAAGTGCAAAAGCTTTGACATGAATTTTATGGAATTGAAAATTTATATAGTTAAGAAGAAGAGATCCTACGGAGAGCAAGAAATGTGTGTGGAGGTGGAAGAAACGGCTTGCACAAAAAAGAATTCCATGGTTCTGACATTATTTGAAAGAAAAATGAACTGGGAAATTTAATTATGTAAACCAAGACAATATGACTATTTTTGGTTTATAATATTTTAGTCTTATTAAGTTTTCTCATTATTGTATTGAACATTGGATAATGAAGAAGTAATGTATCTTGCAAATTATTACTATTTTGATTTTACCTAAATTTTATTCTCTTTTGCAAAAATTTAGATTTATTTTGCTTTTTTGTTGTCTCCTTCTTAGGAAAGAAGTGAAGGAGGTTTCTTTTGTTTTTATTTTCTTACTTCAAAGTATAACAAGGTGATTCTTTTAAGTTGCAACTTACAACTAGTTGCTACCTTTTTATTTTTGTAACATATGGAGTATATATTGGTGTACAATATTTTCCATGCAACATTTTTCTTATGATATTTTATTCACTTAAAATGAAAAACAGTCATGTTAGTTCATAGACTTTAACAAACCTACCACACGTCAATATCTTTTTTATTTATTTATTCCATATTATTAACAAACAGGTATATTTTTTTTTTTCCTAATTATATATATTAAAAGTTATATGTCTATATTTTAATTTTAGAGATAGAAGTTAATTATTTTAGTAGTTAAATTACTTGAATTATAAGGAAAATAAAAATCAGTATGCAAACTATAATTTTAACTAATAAGTATAATAAATACAATTTTTACACTTTTTTTAAATATATATTTTGTCTACTTCTAGAATTCGATGAGTGTACAATTTTTATGATTTATGTTAATTAAATAGTTATTTGATATTTTTATTTAATATAAAATTATAAACTAATTAAATAAAGTAGAAAATTATTTTTTATGTGTTTTAAGTATACAAATTATGTAAGCATTTAGGATAAAATAAATTACTTAACATATCATAATTAGACGTATAAAATAAATGAAACTTTACATTTAAAATAATTTATTTGATTTATTTTTTGTCAATGCTAGAAAGATCATTAAAAAAATTTGACTATTAAAAAGACGTTTATCTATAAACTTTGTTCCTAATAAAAGTTTTGATAATATTATTTCATATTTTGATTGTTCCTAATAAACTTATATTACAGTTTTGATCGAAGATTTAAACAATTTTTTTCATAATGTTCATATGATTTTTATATTGTAGTTATTAATATTGCTACTAATATTATTATATTTTATTGTTATAATTATTATTAGGGTTAATTACGTTTTTCGTCCCTCAAGTATGGGTAATTTTTTGTTTTAGTCCCTCACTTAACGTTTGCTCAATTTCAGTTCTTCACGTTTTAAATCTAATGGAATTGGTCCTCAATTTTAAACTCCGTTAATTTTAATTGACACCTGTCTAACGGATGGCCATGTAAGGATCTTGTTTTCAGTTAATAACTTTCTAACATAACCCTCCCTTAGCAGCTAAGATGTTTTAGTGAAGTTAATGACATTCTAATGCTAACAAAAATCTCAATTAAGTTGTTTTAATCACATTAATGACATGTGCCTTATTAATGCGTAACTAAAACGTGCAAAAAAAATTCCTCTTAGCTGAAAACGGGATTGCTATTAGTATTACTATTATTAGCATTATTCATTGAAATTGCAAAACAAGATTATTATTAATGAATTGAATTATGATAAATAAGAGGTTGAGAATCTTCATCAATCTCTATTCTAATTACTAACTCATGAGCAATTATATGTGTATAAAGAGTAATGACAACAATGTATTTAGAAGTACGTCATTTTTTTTTTCATATATAGTTATGGTGGTACAATTTTTTTTTGGAAATTTTTTCCTTCTGCTATTAAATCAAAGGGAATGATTGTCCTAAATTTAGCTTCAACCGATATTTCATCTTTAGTGCTTTCTATATGTAAAACTGCTTAGTATACTTTTTGCATACCATTAACAGTCAATGATGAATCAACTTGCAACATCAATCAAGAAAGTCTTTGTTTGAAACTTTTAATGAAAACAAAACTGATTATATCAGATGAAGCACCTATCACGAACAAGTTATATTTTGAAGCTTTTGATAAAACCTTAATAGATATTATGAGAGCTAAAAACGAAGATAATGTTAAAAGACCATTTGGTGAAAAAGTTGTGGTGTTGGGAGGTGATTTAAGACAAAATTTGTCTGTTGTCAAAAAAGGTCAAAATTTGATATTGTGAAAACATCAATAAACTACTATGATTTGTGATAACAATACACAATTCTAAAACTTTTAGAAAACATGAGATTAAGACTACAATTTCAAATCAAAGTGCAAAAACTATAAAAGAATTTGCTTATTGAAATCTACAAATTGGAGATGCACATATTGATTTGAATAAAAATGGAGAAGGCAACATTAGTATACCACAAAATCTTTGAATTCAAGAATTTGAAACACCTTTACCTTTTTTTAGTGAATTTTTTTTATCCTGGTTTGTTAAGAATATCATGAATTGTGGTTTCTTTGGTGGTGGGGCTATACTTTGTCATATAGTTGACTATATTGAACGGGTAAATTACTTCATTCTATCTTTGATAATGAAAAACAAACTTATTTAAGTTCAAACACTCCTTGCCAATATGATGAAGATCAAGAAACTCATGGTGAGTGATTTACTTTAGATTTTTTCAATGATATCAAAATTCTTAAGGACTCTCAATCATATCAAATGAAAGTTGGTGTACCAATGATGCTTTTAAGAAAAATTGATCAAGAAAATGATCTTTGTAATGGTACAAGATTGTAAGTTTTGGGAAATAATGTTATCTCTACAACAATAATAACAGGCAAAAATGTTTGTGTAAAATATTCATGCCAAGAATGAACTTGACCTCCTTATTCCAGTATGTCTTTCAAGTTTCAAAGGAAGCATTTCCTATATGTCTATGTTTTGCCATGACAACAACCAAAAGTCAAGGGCAAGCTCTCTCTAAAGTTGAATTTTATCTTCCTCGCCCTGTATTCACTTATGGACAACTATATGTAATAGTTTCTACAGTGAAAACAAAAAGAAAAGGATTGAAAATACTAATTACAGATGAAGATGGAGATGTAACCACTACAACTAAAAATGTGGTTTACAAAAATATAATTGAAAATCTTTAATTATAGGTATACAAATTAATCTTACACCATTTTGATTATTTCTCAATTATTGTATTGCATTCTTTTGTTTTTTGAATCCAATTTTAAATTTAATAATATTGTATCGGTTCTATATTGAAAGTTATAATTACCTTTTGAACAATGAAATTCTATATAGATGTTCATAACATATACATAAATGTTCAAAAAGTTGAACTTTATATTAAACAAAACAAAGATTACTGTAATTAGTGTTATCACGATCATGTTCAAAATTGTTACATTCATTTATAAATATGATAAACTGATGTTTCTTATTTTAAATCATATTTATCATCACTATTTAAAAATTAATATTTATCTTTTACTAATTACTATATAAAACAAAATTTATTTATCTAAAACATAATTCATGCGTTCCACGGGTCAAAATACTAGTATAAATACAGAATGTGGTGAGTAGAAATTATAAAGAGTGGAATTTAATAAATTTGTGTTGCTTTTGTATCTAAAATCAAGGAAATTGAGAAGTTGGTGCTAAGCCTCAAAATTTGCAGTTGAACCAGAAAGATGAACTGAGAAAACTTTAAATTGGACCCTATAGTTGAGCAACGATATTGGCGTTGAACCACATTTTAAGAAACCTTCACTGCAAGGAAATATCAAGCTCTAGATTTAAACCTGATCATCAATGGAAAACCTCCATGGTAGGGAAACCTCCATTGCTAATCACCAAGATGGTTTCCCAAGTTTGGAAGCAAACCCACTCATGAAGGAAACCTACATGGCTAATCTTCAAGAATGGAAGCTAGAGCAACATTGATTTTCCATAAATACAAGGCATGTCCTTGGCATTCATGTGTTGATTTTGTAAATCACTTTACAAAGAGAAATTGTAAGACCCAAGAAAAATTAAATGGTTGAAAGTACTTGGCTTTTATGGAAGGACTTGAATTTGAGTCCTGTGTATGCCATTAGGGTGTTAATTTAATTCTTTTATTATGTTTGTTATATGTTTGACCATGGTGTGTGATAACATAATCCTATATATATAGGAATTAGTACGAAATAGGAATTGTGTTTTGGTGTGTTCAAACCTTGATTGAACCTAAATAGGTTCCTTTTTGCCCAAATGCTTTTTTACATGAATGGGAAGGTTTAGAAACCCTAGCCATCATAGGGAGCCGCTAAAAGGATTGAGAAAAACCACATGTTAATGGCATTTAATGGTCATTAACGCCCCATTAAGGATATATTTTTTAAAAAAAGGGAAAAGCAATGGTTGGTGAAAAAAGGGAGAGAAGTTGGTGAGTGTGGTAATGTAAAAGAGAGCTTTCAGAGAGTCTAGTGGACCTGCAAGGAGAGGAGAGGCTTGGAAGAGGGTTGCCTTTGCTAGAGATCAAGAGAGGACAAACCTTGGGCAACTAGAAAGGCTTTTGGAGCAAGGAAATCCAAAATAAGGGAGTTGTGATTCATGCTTTAATCTACAATTGTTTGATTTTATGTCATATCAAATGTATGTGAACATTTTGTTCTTTCAATTTTCTGGATTTCTTTTCGTGTTTCTGGAAATTTCGTGAACCTGAACCATCAAGCGATAGCTATAAAAAATAGAGAGGTCCTGAAGCACGTAGCGCCTGACAGTGTGATCCCACTAGTTGACAGTTATGTTGGCAAACACCACTGGAATGAGTGGCGCCTAGCGATGAGGATGGTCTCACCAAGCAATACTTGAAAATCCTGAGATCTCTAGAGCACGTGGCACCTGACAGCGAGAGACTTTTGCCAGGCGATCTGCAACGTAATTTCAACTGGCGGGGCTTAGGCACCGCCAAGTGATAGCATAGTGGACAAAGGGTTGTTCCATTAGAATGGTGTGTGGGTTACACTACTTTGGATGATACCTTGAGTATGAAACTTGCTGAGGCATTCCTTGAGTTGTGGCTCGAAATGGAGGGTAATCCATCACTGCATCCAAAACTGCCTAGCACAACATCCACGTCACTAGGTACCCACTGGATTTTGGTCCAAGCCTAGTTCTACAACATACCGCCTAGCAGGACGACTTTTGTCGCCAAGCGCCAACTCTCGGGTTTTACTCTAGAGTTCACGTTGTGGCCTATCTCCTGGTTGTTTACACCGTTCCGCTAGACGCCACACTAGTAATTGGTGATTTGTTGGTATTTGGCACTCTAGAATAGCTTCCAATGAACCTATTTACACAAGACACTTTGTTCACGCAAAACATGCATCCATGACAAGTAAATACACTTTCGTATCATTAAGTTGAACTCAACTACATAATATCACATGGTCATACATCAAACACAACCATATTCTTGTTTTTATACATCCCGGAGAATCATAATAAATTCACATAAAACCATCAAAACAAAATGTTATACCCAACACACAATCCTGGACAACCAAATAATATACAAATCAGGAAGAAAACATAATCATTGCCAAAAAATTTCGCACGGGCAATAAAATAGTAATAATGATAATAAAAAAACTAACAATAACAATAATGATAATAATTATAATAATAAAAATAAAACAAAACAAAATAATAAAAATAATGAAAATAATAATAAAATGAAATGAAACAATAATAATAAAACAATAATACTAATATGATAAAATAATTAGATAAAATAATAATAATAATATAAAACAATAATAATAAATAATAATGATAATAAAATCATAAATAAAATAAAATAATGATAATAATAACAATAATAATAAAATAATAGTAAAATAAAATAAAAAATAAAATAATAATATTAATAAAGATAATTATAAAATAAATAATAATAATAATAATAATAATAAAATGATATTTTAAAAATAATAATAATAATAAAATAAAATAAACAATAATAAAACAGTAATATTAATAAAATAAAATAATAATAATGATAAAATAAAACAATAATAATAAAACAACAATAATGATAATAATTATCAATAAAACAAAATAATGATAATAATAATAATAATATAAATAATTATAAAATAAAATAAAATGAAATTAATAATAATAATAATAAGAATAAGAATAATTAAAATAATACTAATAATAATATAAATAATAATTATAATAATAATAATAAAACGAAACTATAAAAAATATAAATAATAATAATGAAAATAATAATAAAATAAAATGAAAAATAATAATAAAATAGTAATACTAATAAAATAAAACAATAATAATAATAAAATAAATCAATAATAATAAAACAATAATAATGATAATAAAATCATCATTAAGATAAATAATAATAAAAATAATAGTAAAATAATAGTAAAATGAAATAATAATAATAAAATAATAATAATAATAGTAATATAATAATAATAGTAAATAATAATCATTAGTGTGTCGTATATAGAAGAAAAACTCTAAACATCACGCCAAGATAGAAAGAATAATCATAATAATCACAGTAGTGATGAGTTCACAAAGACAACTTAATACAATGGAAACCACAAGCACACACATAGTCACTCTAAATCCGCATACAACAAACATCTAGAAGTTAAACGATACTAGTTCAGGAGAATACTTTCATGAATTAATATATATATATATATATATATATATATATATATATATATATATATATATATATATATATATATATATATATACACACGCAATTGCATATAATATCATTAAAACAGGAAATGACAGCTCCCCTAACCTAGAATTCTGGCTCCAAAAGTGCTCTTAGAATCCTTCCTTACACCATAATTGATCTCCCCTTTGATCTCCACCCTTGGGCACTCCTTCCAACCTTCTAACACTCTCCTAAGTTCTGTGTTTAGGGTTCTAAAACTTCCTTTTCGTAGCCACACGAAAATGCCTTCCCAAGAGCACCACTCTCCTCCCTCTCATCCATTATTAGCCATATTAATTCTCCTTTAGTTACCCAAAACGAAAATAACAATTAACACCATTAATAGTGAGTTCATTATGTAACAGATTATTTCATGTCTCTTTGGTTTCTCGACTATTAGGGTTTCAAGGTATTCCCTAACATTGCAGAACATAAAAAAAAAATAATAAAATGCAAATAAATCAAGGCTAAATTATGCTAGCCAAGGTTCAAACCTACCCTAACTCAATTACCAAACAATGGCAAACTATTAAACCAAATCATATTTCATGATAATTCTTACACCTCTATGATTATATAATCACGCATCATGGTCAAGCATATTATTAAAATAATAAAACAATTAAATTAATACACTAATGACATACACAAGGCTTGAACCTAAGTCCTCTCATAATAGTCAAGTACTCTTAACCACTTAAGCTATCATTGCTCCTTGTCTTCTCTTCCATATTAATGAACTTAGAGATTCCTGCCCTCGCATTCATTAAATAAATATTTATTTATTTATTTAATTTTCTCAGATTTTACATTCCGCCCAACTTAGAAAATTTTCGTCCTCGAAAATTGCACTTACCTGGAACAATTGTGGTTATGATTACCTCGTGTGGTCCTCTATTCTCCACTTCTTCTCGTGCGTATCTTCATCCCAAAGAACCTTAATTGTCTAAATCTCCTTCCCCCTCACTTTTATGACCTAAGAATACAATATTCTCTCTAGCCTCACGTCCCAAGTCAGATTTTCCCTTATCTGAACCTTATCATGATCTGAACACCATCCCCCTATTACATGAGTGGGACTTGTAATGTACTTCCTTATTCGTGACACGTGAAACACTTGGTGCATGTTTTCCTAGTGTGGTGGCACGGCAATCTCCTACGCGACCGAAGCGGTGCTCCGATTAATCTGATACCACCTGATGAACTTCTGATCAACTTTCTAGATTGATTGCTCTTCCATTGCCTGTAGTTGAGGTTCTCTAAGAATCACGCGCTCTGTCGCCTTAAACCCCAACAACCCGCTTCTCAAATCTGCATACAACTTATGTTTATTTTGTGTTGCATGTATCTGGTCCTTGATTAAGCTAACCTCCTATATTGTATGTTGTAGCCACTCATTCCAATAATCATCAACTCCTAATCCTGGTACCCACACAACTGCATTCTTCCTCTGTTATGTTCCAACGCCGCTAACGATACCATTCCAACCTTTGTCAATACTTCACTTAAATGGTTTAATTCTCTAACTTCTCCTTAGTGATCCACTCAAACTTGCAATCATCCTGGTGTTTACATTGAGTCATTACCATTATGTCTTCAATATCTTTTTCTCCTATTTCTCTTACTTCCCCCTTCCAACAAAAACCCTCCACTTAAGACTATTGGCACCAACACTACTTCAAATACTAATGCAAAAGCGAACTTCCCCACTCTAAGATTAAATTCTAGTAACCTTCTCAAAACACATTTAGGGCCCTTCCATCACTAAGAGCCCTCAATCCAACGCGTTGTTTCTAAAATCCTCCAACGCTTTTGGCCTAAAACTCCACAACTTAACTTCGAGCAAGAGACCGACTTTAAGGCCCTACCCGACCTTTATAAAGGCAAGCAGGTCAAGTTTGACCTTGAATATGCATCCATTTGCCACTACAGACAACAAACACACACCACAAAAGTGCAAACATAACAGGAAAAGGTATAGGAAACAAACTCAACCTATAAATTTCCTCTCTTTTTCCAAAACCTTTAGAATTACGAAAGGAAACTATCTCTGATATAGTCATGAGTGTGCACCGTCATCACTCTTACCAAGATATTTTCTGTTCTTAATGCTTCTAGTTTCACCACTCTGCGCAGTCCATAATCAATAATATGATTGACAGACAACCAATCAATTCCTTCAAGGTTTCACAACCGAAATGCGACAAGCTTGCTCCCCAAAACCAAAAAATCATTTGAAAACTATTACTCTGATACCAAATGTAACATCCCGGTCGGACATTACTAATTTAAATAATTAGAATAGGAAAAAGTATGAAATTGCATTTATAATAATTCCTTTTCCCAAAACGTGGGAAAATTTTTACAACATTTATTATATCGTAATGAATCAAAATCCACAAACTATGATTGTCGATTACAAACTCCGAGTCTGGTAAGATAAATGATTACAAAACGTTTAAAATCCATTAAACAAGAAAACATCATAAATGTTTTCCCCCAAGCTAGTCCCTCTACAAATCTATGCTTCACCAGCACCACCTACAACATCATCTGCTCCCGTGTATCGCATTACACGATCATTGCCAAACACAAACAAATAAGGTGAGCTCAATAGAATAAAAATGCACTACACAATATAATAAATAACCATACAATATTCCAACAGTTCTAAAAGGCCCAAGTCTCATGAAGCACTACGAGAATCACAGAAAAACCCGAAGAAGAGGGAAGGTCAGTGATAAAATCAAGGGCAAGATCCTCCCATGGAGTAGAAGGTGGTGGTATAGGTTGAAGTAAACCAGGGGTTTTCTGAGCAATATATTTAGTTTTTACTCATGTAAAACATTTAGAAATGAAACGTTGAACATCCTTTCTCATTCCTGGCCAAATAAAATTTGCGGACAGGCGGCTAAGAGTTTTTGCGGCACCCATATGACCGGTGAGGGGAGATACGTGGAACTCAGTCAAGAGGAGGGGAATGAAGGAGCAACTTTTTGGTACCCAAATACGTCCCTTGTGAAGTATTAAACTATTAACAATCTTGTAATCCTGGTAAGAATCTAGGGACATAGATATTTGTTGGCACAAGGTGTTAAATTCCTCCAAAGTAGCCAATTCCTTCTTCAGATCATTGAGGAATTGGAATGTGGAATAGAGAGGATCCAATGGGCGGAAGCCATATGAGGATTGTGAATACGTGAAAGAGCATCAGCGACAAGGTTGTGCTTTACAACCTTGTATTTAATTATGTAGTCATATCCGAGAAGTTTAGCCAAATAAACATGTTGCTCCGGGGTTTGGATAGCTTGGTTCATCAAATCCTTTAAATTGCGATGGTCAGTGAGGATGAAAAAAAGGGTGACCCAAAAGGTATTGGTGCCAACGCTTGACTGTAGTGGTGTTGGCGTGAAGTTCCTGAATATAAGTGGAGGAACACAAAAGCTTGGGACAAAATTGTTTGCTGAAATAAGCGATGAGGTGGTTATGTTGAGACAAAACAAAACCCATGCCAGAACCAGGGGCATCTGTTTCAACAAAAAATGGAGAGGTGAAATTTGGGAGGGCGAGGACAAGAGCTCTGGTCATAGCACGTTTTAGAGCCTTAAAGGCCACTTGTGCATCGGAACTCCATTGGAAGTAATCCCTGTGAAGTAAAGAAGTCAATGGAAAAAGCAAGTTTAGCATAATCCTTAATGAAATGACGATAAAACCCCATTAGGCCTAGAAATTCATGTAGGGACTTTTGAGAAGATGGTGTGGGCCATGCAAGCATGGCATCAATTTTGGAAAGAACCAGCTCCACTCGCGCACCGGAGATAATATGACCCAGGTATTCAATTTTTGATTGTCCAAAAATACATTTCGAATATTTGAGAAAAAATTGGCCCTATTGGAGTAAACAAAAAACCAACTAAAGATGACAAATGTGTTTCTCATAAGTCTTACTGAAAACAAGGATATCATCGAAGAAAATGATGACGAAGCGGCGCAGGTAAGGACGGAGTAACTCATTCATCATTGCTTGAAAAGTGTAGGGGGCGTTACAAAGCCCGAATGGCATCACTAGATATTCATAGTAGCCGTGATGGGTATAGAATGTTGTTTTATTAACATCCTCGGAAGCCATTCGAATCTGATGAAAACCTTGGGCCAAATCGAGCTTAGAGAACCATTTCGCAGAATGAAGGTCATCAAGGAGTTCGTCAAAGGTAGGGATAGGAAACCTATCCTTGACAGTAATAGCGTAAAGGGCCCGATAGTCGACGCAGATAAGCCATGTCCCGTCTTTCTTACGAACAAGGAGGACTGGTGATGAATATGGGCTATGACTAGGTTGAATTAAGCCATCACGAAGCATGTCGTCAATTTGGTGCTTGATTTCTTGTTTCTGAAAATGGAGATAACGGTAGGGACGGGCATTGACAAGGGAGGCATCTGGTATCAAATGGATATGGTGGTCAGTGGGTCGGGATGGAGGTAAAGAGTGAGGGGTGTGGAAAAGAGAGGGAAAGTGTTGGAGTAGGTGTTGTAACAGAAGGGAAAGGTGAGTGAGGGGCTCTGGAAAGGGTTTTGGGTAAAAAGGGTTCAGTAGAATCAGGCCCAATAAGAATGTGAAAATAAGCTGCAATTCCATTGGTTTGGGCCAAGCGTTTAACTTGATGATGATTTATCTCGGCGGGGACCAAATGGGATCCACCCTAGATTTCAACCCATTTAGCATCCTTCATGAAACGCATCGTGAGATGGGAATAATCAGTGACGATAGGGCCAAAGGTTTTAAGCCAATTGACTCTAAGGACTAAATCGGTGCCTGCAAGGTCCACGACAAAAAGGTCCATTGAAAAAGAATGAGTCTAAAGGATGACGACAACATCTGTAAAAATATTTGCACAGGTAAGATGAGCACCATTTCCAACCATGACGGTTAGGGGTGTAGTGTCGTGGGAAGTAAGGCCAAGAAAACAAACCACATGTGCTTGGATAAAATTGTGAGTACTACGTCATCAATCAAAACGACTACCTCGTGACCATGTATTGAACCCAATACACGAAAGGTTTCAGGAGTTGTATGACCTGATAAAGCGTGCAAACTAATGTGGGCTAAAAAGGGGTCAGGAGCATCTGCTAAATTGTTAGAATTAGGGTTATCAAGAGATGGGATGGTATTAGGAACATGGTCAGGGGAAATATCCTCGTCTGCGACTAAGAGAAGAAAACGGGATTTGCATTTATTTTTGCGATTCCATCGTTCATCGCAATTGTAACAAAGACCCTTGTCACGACGGGTAGCGAGTTTAGTGGGAGTCAAACGTTTGAGGGATGGCTTTCGGGGGGTGGGTAAGAGAGTTGGGGTGGGAGAAGGTAATAATGGGGGTATAGAGGATAAAGGGAGCGCAGGGATAGGGTTTTGTGGGTGAGGAAAATGAGAATGGTTAGGGCATTTGGCTTTAGTGAAAGCCTCTTGTAATTTGGCAAGGGCGACAACTTGGGGAAGGGTGATGGGTTGTAAAGCTTGGAGCTCGTGGCGGATTTCAGGAATAAGACCCGAAATAAAATAGCTGAGGAGGAAGGAAGCGGGAAGGCCGACAATGCGGTTGGCAAGACGTTCAAAGTCAGCAAGATAATCGTTCACTGAACAGCGTTAAGTAAGTTTGCATAGAGTACCCTAGGAGTCATCGTAAAAAGGTGCGAAACGTATTTCAAAGCCTAGAGGAAAACAACCCATGACGGAATCCGATTGTCACGATATAACCATTGTACCAACTAAGAGTAGGGTCGTCAAGGTAAAACACAACAATTTGAAGACGATTGACGTATGGAGTACCATGGTAATCAAAAAATTGAGAAATCGTGAAAATCCAAGACACAACATTTGTCCCATCAAATTGGGGAACATCCAATTTCATGCGTGGACCGAGTTGTGGAGACGAAAGTAGGGTGGTGGCAGAATGGCATTCAAGGGTGGAGATTTGATGAATAAGATTGTCAAGTTTGGAGTGGAGGGAGCTCTGATCGTTGGTGATAGTAATCTGAGCCTGGGTAAGTTGGGCAACGACTTCCTCAAGGCGAGAAAGGGCTTGGGCTTGTTGGTGAGCACGAGTTTTAGCCATGGGAGAAAAATCAATGAGACCAAATTGATAGGAACAGAAAAAAAAAGAATATCCTGAATTGGAGGTCAGGATCAATCCTCCTAAAAAGAGAGAAATATATTCTGAAAGTTATATGTTATGTCTTATTCATATGAGCATTACAATGCTTATATAAGGTGAACCATAACAGAATTGTAACAGAGAGCAAATAACAACTTTCACTCAATGAAGAACAACTGTCTACTGATAGATTTGGCAAATATTTAGTGTTCGTAGTCCTCCATTTGGTGATGCGTTTAGACCTAACTCCTTCATCATTTTTAGGCCCATTCTTCATGACATTGGGTTCATCCTCGGTATCAATAACAACTTCGGTATTTATTGGGATGTGGTTCCTATCAACTGCCTATGAGAGGCATGATGTAAAAGCTTTGAGATTTGGAACTAAATTGTTGTTAAAATTTGTGAAGTGAATCACTAAGTTCTATTTTCTTAGGCTGCGGTTTAAATTGCATTTAACTTGTTTGTTTGCTTGTAGAAGGGTTGGAAGGGTTAGAAACATTGGATTATCTTGACAACTTGTAGGAAAGGAAACACTTTACTAAACAAGGGAATGTAAACATTTGAATCAGAAGTAAGATTCTTACCCTTTCAACTTTGCTTTAGAACATTTCTTTAATGAGAGAGATTATGCTTCTTAATTTGATTTGTTAATCTGCGTTTTACTGGTTTAGTATATCTTAACATTTAAGTTTTTCTAGTTTATATGATGGAGCTGCCCACTCAGAATTAAATTTGATTTTATTTTGAGTTGGGTCTTGTTAATAGGCTGACTCTGTAATTTTGCCAACATATGGTGTGCAGGGTGAGGCATGAAGAGTGATTAACGTGTTAGTGAGGAAAGTGCAGAACGGAAAGTTGTAAGTATTAAGCATATTAGTTTGTTGAAAGTTTAATTTATAATTTATTCAAATAAGTTACCACGAAGATAAGAGATTATATCTTAAAAACATGTTTATCTCGTATATTGTATTCTTTCTATTTTATGTATGTTGCAACTACATCACACCACCCACCAACTTTCACTTGCTTGGCCTTTTGGTTTGTCATGAGAAAGTTGCTTGGTTGTTCTATTGTCTCTGTTCTAACTTAACGTCAATATCAACGGTGGTGATTTAGTTTCATCTAACTTAAACAAAGGTTATAAAGCTTAAACGTTTCTCATTATACCCAAAACTATATGTATCCCCTCATGAGTTATTCTCTAAATTGTATAGGATGCTTCTACTCTACAACAATTGGAGAATTGAGATGCTATGAAAAGCCAAAGAACAAGATTACTGCAGTACCTACCTAAGAAGAGGAAATCTGGGGTGCCACCTTCAAGGTAACTAAATGACAAGAGTTTAAGTACTATTGTTGGTACAACTCTTAGTTCTCTCTGCAAAATATTATTTTCCTCTGTTTAGAATAGAGAACCAGTCCAAATAGTAATGGGAGGTTAACATTGCACTAAATCAAAAGTTAGGTTTCCAAGATGAATGGGTTAGACTAACTTAAACTCAGTCTCCACATCTGTTTCTGGAGTTTAAAAAAGTTAAGAATAGAAATTAATTATGCAAATAGGATTGCAAGTCGTAACGAAATTTTAATATACCTTGAGACCTCTACAAGTCGTAACTATACGACGTCTTTGGCTTGGGTTAGCAAGAAAGAAATTGGAAACTCCACCATACAAAATATTATGTATTTAAGTCCTTACAACTCGACTTCCAAAATTGATTTTTGGTTTATTTCTTGAATTTTGCTATTAACTTGGGTGAATTTTCAGGTGGAGGGTCAACGGTTCTTGCAACCATAGAGTACTAGATCCATTTTCGATTACAATACGGTGTGATGCATTAATGGAGTGATGAGTTTATGTGGTTGTGACTATAAGACAAGAAAAAGGGATCATGTAAAAACCTTTTGGTAACTATGAGAAAAGTGTAACTATAATAGTAGTAGTTTGTTCATTAGAGATATGATGTAATAAAAATGTGCTTTCGGCCTCATTTTATACAAAGTGTGTTCACGTAAGATGATGAATGTTAGAACAATCTAATATAAAAATATAAAAATAAAAAATATTCTTAGATGAAATAGATTCCCATATTCTTAACGAAAAAATTATATTCATGTTGTAATATAATTTTAATATTATAGATTCTTAACAAATATTTATATAAAGCAAACTATTATTTTAATAAATAATAGAGATGGAGGTTTTAAATCTTTGAAATAAAATAGCTATAAATAAAAGAAGTTTCAAACTTTTATAAAATAATAGTCACCCATAAAAAAGGTTAAAACCTTTCACAAAAATATCTCCATATAACTTGGATATTAGAAATTGTCCAAAACTTCGCCAACTCTAACTGAAATTTCTGCAAATTAATTCTCAAGGGGTAAAAACCTCCACAAATTAAAATAAAAATCCCCACAAAATAACTATTTTTTTTTTTTGTAGTGAAACAGTATTTATTAATAATAACTATGACCCGTAATTTTTATGTATTAAATTTTACCTGATGGAATGGTTCGATTGAGAAGAAATTTCCAGGTTGGAGGCTCTTGGTGGTTAATCACTTGTTAGGAGTTTCCTCTTTCGAGATGAAGAATTTTCAATGAAAAACATGTTTGAGTTCAACTGTTGAAGATCTTCCTCAAATACCCAACGATACCCGTAATTCTTCACCACAACACGTAAACCTTTAGGATTACAAATAACAGTTTCAAATTCAATTTGATGAAGATCATGCTTGGTATCTAAATAATCAATGAATTCTTCCCCAGAGTGAAACATAATCCACAAGTGATCTAACTCAACTGTCACTAGATCTTTCTCGAAATATATTGGAACTCCTGACACGTAGAAATCATTGACAATGTATTCAATGGTAGAGTGACCAAAAGGATTATCATCCAAATTCATAGGATCTTCGTGTGTGACAAATAGAACACAAAATGCAACTCCAATCCAATTTGGGTCATCTATAACATCAGATGGGTCCATACTTATCGATGTACTTGGCTTTTGGTTATTGAACCACTTTGGAATTTCATTTCCAGGAATAACTATTTCCATCCTTTGAGGTGGCAAGTAAACCTGATTAAAGAAAGGACAATGATACTTTAACCCACTTTTTTTGACCCACTTTTAACCCACCACTTCAATCACCATTAGATCATACATCACATCACCAAAAAGAATAAAAAAAGATGATCTAATGGTGATTAAAACAATGGATTAAAAGTGGGTCAAAAAAAGTGGGTTAAAATATCATTTTCCTTAAAGAAAATTCAGTTATACATAAATAGTGTACACAAAAAGTGAGATACGAAATAAAGGATGGAGTGGTCACCTCAAGATTTTGCGTCATCCAAGAAAAAACCGTGCTATAACAGTGTTTCATATCTCTCAGCTTGGGGCAATCAAAAATTAATAATCCTGTGTATACCCCAGTTGATCTTACTTTTATTGTCGGAAGCTCGGGCAAATATTCCAGCTGCTTGCAGTGTTCCAAGTTCAGCCAGTAAAGATTGGAAAGTTGTTTGATGGTGTTTGGGAGTGTCACAAATTTATTTCCCCCCAAATCTAATATTTCCAAACTACTTAAGTTCCCAATTTCATCTGGGATTTGAAGTATACTACAGAAGCTTATGTCAAGATAGTACAACCACGGGAGAGGAAAAGACAAAGAAGACCATGACAAACCACGTGAATGTTGAGGTTTTGCAGGGTAGAAAAAATCGAAAGACGACATTAGAAGTTTGTATATAGAGGATGTTGGCAATTGGATGATATTTGTATTTTTATCAACTTTCTCCAAATGTTTTGTGACCTTTGAGTCCCTTAACATCTTACTATTATGTAAATTTGAACAGCCGGAGAGATCTAAGAACCTGAGAGAACTGATCCCCATAAGGATATTCAGATTAAGAACAAGATTTTTACAATTTTTCAAATTCAATTCTTCAAGTTGTCTTAGATTACCAATGGATGAATCAATATGGACAACTTCTATGCATCCTTCAAGATCAAGAGAATTAAGACATTCAACCTCTCTTAAGTTTGGCACCTCAATAAGATTTTTACAATTTCTCAAACGCATGTGACGAAGTTGCCTTAGAATACCAATGGATGGATGGATTTGGACTAGTTTTATACATCCTCCAAGATTAAGATCCATAAGAAGTGGAACCTCACTTAAGTCTGGTACCTCAATAAGATTTTCGGAGTGATTGAGATCCAGTGTTTTCAAATTGGGCAGACACTATAAGAGAAACATAAGTAAAGCAAATTTCAATCTTCCATTAAAAAAGGTTAATAGAGATATTCTAAAAGAAAAAAATTTAACCTTCCCCTTATTTTTTGTAAATATAAGTTGAAAAAAATGAGATGAAGTATCTTTATATTTAACCTTTAAATTAAGATAAAAAATTTGAAAAAAAAAATCATGTAAAAGAAAGCTAAGAAAATGTGAGATGGAGCTTCTTTTTGCTCTTTTAAAAAGCAAAAAAATTCTAAACACAAGAATAAGTACCTTTTTTCCTTTCCATAATTGCTTGATATTGCTACGAGGCAGGATCAGTTCTACAAGTTGATCTGGATGGAACGTTGATGGTAAAGACGTCCAAGGAAAGTTATACCAAAACAGATATCTCAGTTCATTCGAGATGTAGTCGAGAGTTCCAAAACAATTCACATCGATCAGAATTAGCAACTCAAGGTGACCCATTTTTGATAGAGCATCCACTCTTATCCTTTCTTGTACAAACCCTGGATTTTCTTGAATAACTATAGCTTCAACATTTTCGTCTTCCTAAGGCATTTTATAGAAAAAAAAAAACTATTACTTTTTTAATGATTAAAAATTTCCGAAGAATGAGAAGCTAAGAATACATTTTCCTAAAAATTTTGTTTACCTTATTTATCTTCATGACCTTTTGGAAATCCTTGTAGCTCCACAGTCTGCTCCACTTAATTGGTTCTTTGGGTGCTTTTTCTCGAACAATATTCTTACCCAACTCTTTCAACAAGTCATGCATTTCAATCTTCTCATCTTCACAACTTATTAGTGATTTATCGATCAAAACTTTTATACTAATGTCTGGATGAAATTGTCGATACTCAAGAAGATTCTCCATTTGTGATTCCCAATATGAATGATTAATGGGTAAGAAACAAGCAATTTCAAGAAATAGTTCTTTCTCTAGATTCTCCAATCCATCAAAACTTATTCGCAACACATCCATGATATCTTTGCTTGGATTTTCTTTTATTCTAGTCAATGCACTTCTCCATTCACAAACATCTCGACCGTGTAAAAATGAGCCCAATACTTTAATTGCTAACGGAAGACCACTGGCATACTTCAGTGCCTCGAATGTCAACTCCTTGTATTCTTTCGGAATATCGTGAGATTTGAAAGCTTTTTTGCAAAATAATTGAAGAGCTTGAGTTTCATTCAAGACTTCAACATTGTAAACTTCATTTACTCCATAATTTTGTAAGATATGAGAATCTCTAGAAATTATGATGAGTCTACTCCCTGCACCTAGATATTCAGGACGCAAACCCAATTTCTCTAATTGTTCAACTTCATCTACATTATCAAGAACCACAAGCATCTTTAAATGACGTAGTCTAGTTCTTATCAACATAGTTCCATGGAAAACATTTTGTATCTCCATATTTTTTACTTCATTTAGAGCTTGAGAAAGAAGTTGTTTTTGTGCACTTGTCGCTCCAAAATTGAAATAAATTTTGCTTAAATCATCAAGGTAACAAAAAGAATTATATTGAGGAGATATTTTTTTAAACAATGAAGTTGCAACTGTTGTCTTTCCTATCCCACCCATCCCACAAATTCCTACAATGCGAACAATATCATTTGCACTCAGATCTATATAACTTCTTCCAATTCTTTAACACGAGAATGCATCTCAACTAAATCATCTCCAAAACTCCAAATTTGATTACGACCCAATATGTCAAATACCTTTCCAACAACATTTTCAATTTCTTCATGTTGTTGCCTGTGCGACCAAAGTTCAATCATCACTGAGAGTTTAGTTAATACTTTGAAAAACAAAATAGAATATATAACATAAAAAATATGGTTATGTGTTCTTACTTATTTTGCATGTCCCACCCACAACGATCGCAACTTGTTTTGAGAGCTTCCCTCCATTCTTTTATCATTCCCAAGTCATCTTTGAACCTTTCTTCGTGTTCAGCAAAAGCTTTTGCAAACTCTCCACTCTGTTTTCGTACCTCAGAAGGATCGACATCATAGAAAATAGGGAGCAAAGTTCGACCCGTTTGTTGAACCCAAGCAACGATCTTTGTAAGCTCTTTCATGCACCATGTGGATGATGCATAGTTCTTTGAGAAGACAACAATGAAAACTTGTGATCCTTCAATTGCGTGTAAGAGCTCAGAGTCCAAGAAGTCACCTTTCTGGATGGTTTGGTCATCTCTGAAGGCAACAACTCCTTTTTCTTTAAGAGCTCCAAAAAGATGATTTGTGAAACCGTTACGAGTATCTGTGCCTCTGAAGCTAACAAACACATCAAAATTTTTAGTGTGTGATGAAGAACAACGTTGAATTTTGCTGGAAGCCATTGCAGAAGGTGAAAACGCGCCTGCTAAAGAAGATGAATGAGTATAGGATAGTACTCTTCAGGTATCAGTCGGAGTCAAGCGTTTTATGAAACAAATAAAAGCGCGTGGAAATAAATATCAATTAGAAAAGTATGCTAAGGCGTAGGAGTCGTACAGAGAACGTGTTTTTTTTTTCTTTTTTTTTATTGTGGTTACATTCAAAAAATAATATGTGTTATTTTTTAATGATGTAAAAAATTTCAAGCAGATGTTGGCGTTGAAATGGATATTTATCTATTAATATTGAAACATATTCTTAACGAGGCTTGAAGGACGTATAAATTATTGCAATTATGAGAGAAAAATATTGTTTTGTTTCTTGTTACTCTATATTGTTGCCCATTTGTTCCATGAACAATTATAATTTTCCTTTGTTTCTTGCATAACTTCCATAAAAAAATCCATAGCTGAAAGAATATGTTTTTCTTTTTCAGAGCTTGTTTTACTATCATCAAGCTATGAAAATATGCAACTATAAAAATATTGATGCATCACTCCTCAACTGCAATAATGAATCACTCGTCAGCTGCAATAACTTCCTAGCAACCAAATGGAAGAACTCCACCCACCCTTTTATTTATCATAGTACTTTTATAACCAAGACTGTTTCAACATCTATACTGTTATTTATTTATTTATTTTTTACCAAAGTGTAACTTAATTTTAAAATTTCCTTCAAATCTAAAGAGGTTCGTTATCGTTACATTAAGCAGTTAAAGAAACTAAATGAAAGAGAAAAAAAATCACTTTGTTACATTGTTCCATTGAATGTATTCTCCAAAGGTATGTGCCAATGATCCTGAATTAATTTGTAGTAAGTTCCACTTATGTTAAGCTGCTCATTACCTTTCCGTTGCATCTGTCAAATCATTAAACACAAATATCAAGTTAAACATGCATACAAGGATGTATTTACATAGGTACAAAGATAGTGTATTCACAGTTGAATGTAAGTTTTTTAAAGCTCAATCTTATATCACTAATGCAGAATTGCATTTTTACCTCGCCTTATAGGCCTCGGTTGGCAAGGAACCGAAGCATATAATGGCGCGGTGACATTTTTGCAATTTCAGACAACTTTTATGCCTCGGTTCAAGAAAAACCCGAAGCCAAAAGGGGTTATAGGCTTCGATTCAAAAAAAACCGATGCCAAAAGGTGCTTATATGCTTCGGTTGAACAGACCCGAAGCCAAAAACGTAGCTAGAAATTTCAAAAATACCACTAGCCATTACGTCTTTGGCCTCGGGTGGCACTGAACCGGGGCCAAATAGGGCTATATGCCTCGGTTATTAATTGAACCGAGGCCATATAGTTTAATTAGGGCACAAAAACGCGAACCCCTCTACTTCTTCCTCGCGCGCCACTGCATCCTCTCCTGCTTCAGTAAAACCCAGTCCAACACATGCTTCAGCTTCTTCCCCTTCTCATCAATCACCCTCCTCCACATCTTCACCGTCCCATCCGCGGACCCCGTCAACATGCACCCTCCGAACATCGCCACCATCACGTTCACTACATCATCATGCGCGTTGATCGACTCCAAGCACTTGAAATCTGCCACGCGCCACACCTTCACCGTCTTGTCCCATGACCCAGAGTACAGCAACCCTTCCTCCTTATCCAGGCTGAGAGTCGAAACGGCGTCGAAATGCTTCACCTTCACCGCGTTCTGGTTCCGGCGAACCTCCAGATCGTCGCCGCTGAGATGAAGAAATCGTTCTCGCCGTTTGTCGCAGTGGATGCGCTGGTTCAGGCGAGTTGCAAGCATGGTGGCTGCGCGAATCTATGGTGGCCGGAGAGTTTGGTCCGCGTGCAGGTTGCTTTGTGATGGTGGCGGCTTGCTCGAGCATGGTGCTGCTGCTTCCATGAGTGGTGCGCGAGGAAGCAGGTTACAGAGGAGTGTGCTGTGCTGCAAAAAATTTACCATATGACTTCGGTTCTCGTGGACCCGAGGCAGAAAAAGAACCCTACGGCTTCGGGTAACAACCGAGGCCAAAAAGGAATACCTTTTGGCCTCACCCCAATATGCCTTGGTTCTAGATCCGAGGTAAAATGAGGAAAATAACCGGGACAAAAAGTCCTTACTATACTAGTGTATGAAGCTTATAACAAAAATACACATATTTTGTAAATAAATAAATAGTACAACTAAATAGTCCACATTAAATCTATTACCTTTTCCTCCTAACAATTCATGAATTGTGTTAACAAATATATGAGCAACAAAAACTGGCACTGGCTCTCGCTCACATGTTCCATTGTTGATTAAGTACAATGGAAAGGATTCAGATTATATGGTATGGATAATTCAAAAATTGTGATCGTCCATTGAATCTGAGAGAGGAAATCATGGCCTCATTGATGTCAAAACCCTGATGTTTGAAAAACCAAACAACAAAAACCATGTAATCAAATGGTTAAAATTTTCTTATATATGAATATAATATATTCTGCTATTAACAATCACTTCACATTAATATGGTTTCAGATATCCATTTTAGAAAACATATAAAACTACTGACTTCATCTGACAGATTAAGCTTTTGGAATAGTTTATTGCTAAGCTTTCATGGCCAATCACTCAGATAAATTTAATTGTCCTCATTTGGAGGAAACAAAAGCAGCAGCAAAAGACCAAAGAAGAGCATGATAAAAGAAGTAAATGTCTGCTGTAAATGCAGTTAAGCACTTCTTGTCTTTCAAGTGTTTTCTAGCAAGTAGCAACTCACAGTGAGGCAACAACCCTACACAGAAAATGCAATTAGCTTTCAACCTTTTCTGATAGAACCCAGCCTCACATGGGTCGAAGAAATCGAAACCCCAAAATTTAAATAAAGATAACGACATCTTCATGCTAAAAATAAAAAATTCATAAGTTACCAATCTAATTTCTTGTCCTCACTGTTCATCATTTCAACCCACAATCTCCGGCTTTTTCTCAAGTCATAATTAAACTCTTTGAACAATTTGCAACCTTATCAAAATCACAAAAAACGCATTGAAAGATATAAGACAAGCTTTTCAGCAATGTAACCCACAAAACCTAAACCTAAAATAACAAGTTATCAGTAATCAATTTCAAGAAAATTAAAATACAAATATATAAGACACCAAAAGTGCTAAAATTTCATTCAACATGAACATATACAAAAAATCTGTTCCAGATCTGTCATCAAATATACAAAGCTCAGGTGCAGTAGTTAAATAGAAACCTAGACCTTGAGCAGTTTCAAAGAAACTGTGGTGCCAATGGTTAAGACCGTGATATCAAACCAAGAGATTTGATGTTTTCCCGCAAATGATGAAGATGTTCTTTTCATATCAACCAACACAAAGTGCATGTGTAGACATTAATAGATATAATGTGAATCCTTTACAAATGGTATAAAATCAAAAAAATTACATAGTACCATATGTATTCATTAGTTTGGTAGTGTCATTGAGTGAGGTTACCTAAATCCTGTCCCTCCCCATGTGCACAATAAACTAGTCTTCTCTTCTCTCAACAAATACACCCTAACACATACAACATTAAACAAAGAAACAAAAAGATATGTTTCTTTTTCAGAGCTTCTTTTACTATCATCAACTAAGAAAATATGCAATTATTCAAAAAAAATAAAATAAAAAAGACTTCGATGAATTACGCGTCACCTGCAATAATTTCTTAACAACCAATGGGAAGAACTCCACCGACACTCTTATTCTCGTTATCACTTTCTTGGTAATTTTCCAATCAAGCCTGTCCCAACATCTATAATTTTCTCTTTGAAATTCTCAAAATGAATAAAATTTAACTTTAATAAAAGAAATAATAAATAATATTTGAAAAACAATTTCATTCCAGGTAAATAATATTTACAAGTGTAACTTTTATGTTCTGTTTTTCTAAAATTTCATTCCAGGTAAATATTAATTTTACTATTGTAATGAAACTGAACTCGTGTAATTTCATTTTAACTTAATTCAAAATTTTAAATTGTATTGTTTATCATAATTTATAAAGAATCTTTTTTAATTATCTTTTTATGTATAATATATTTATTAATATTATATACATGTTTTATTTATAAGTTGTACTATTTAGCTCTTAAAATCTATTTTTTTAATAT
>Ga0214544_1002175_pt1 | contig 41345 bp, 25 predicted proteins | sample CNSS3metaG_FD_160074 | JGI IMG/M metagenome (GOLD analysis project Ga0214544, IMG submission 160074) | Root nodule microbial communities from cowpea collected in UCLA plant growth center, Los Angeles, California, USA - CNSS3 | ecosystem: Host-associated > Plants > Roots > Nodule | place: USA...
TCGAGAGTTACTTGAGAGGCAAGCTTCGAGCGCGTCTTTTCCTCATGGTGCAAGCATGGAGAGTATGACTTGCCACATGGCTCTTGATCCCTCACTCCTTTGCATCACACGACCATAGATTAAGCTTTCTCTCCAACCTACATTTCCATTTCATTTGGTTTTGTATATGCATTCCATTAAGGTCGGCCATCCTACTATAAATTGGGCCTCCTTCCACTTGTATTGGGTTACTTTTGCTTGGTAATAGACTTGATGTTTAGAGCAGTCCACACTATTACCTCAAGAGTCAAATGCTACATTAGCTTCCTACCTTAGCTCCTCTAGCCCCCTTCCTTAAGATAGTCTTTTTTCCTAGACTTCATCTTCACCATATTACTCCATAGCTACAAGAGCCTTCAAGCTTGTCTCCATCTCCTTCATCTAGATGCATCCGCTGCCATCCATGGAGCTCCTCTTCTCCATTTTGACGCAAAGAGCTTCATCACTAAATGAGGGTATGAATAATTCAATTTTTATTTGAAAGATCTATGGTCATAGATTAAAATTTGTAATTAATAATCAGGAAATAGATACTAATAGTTAATAGTTTAAGAGCGTAAATATTATTATTTGAATATTATTAGTTAAAAGTTTAATAATTAAACATCATTATTCAAATGTAATGTAACATTTTATTTATTATAGAATTGATATAACTTACAGTCAAGATCATGAAAGTCCTAAAACTTTCATTGTTTTGTATGATTGTCACATTGAAAAATCAAACTTAATATTGATCTCAATACTAATTTAAGAAATAAGAATTTACTATTAGATTAAAAATATATTCAATAACATAAGTATTAATACTTAAAAGTATATCAATTAAAATGTTCCAATTTGATCCTATTGTTCTAGTAGTTTCCATATGTTTATATGTTTAATTGGGTACACCAAATAATGCCTTTATTTTGGAAAATTGATGGGTCTTTTGAGAAGGAAGATTCACTATAGTGATAGAATAACATTGATACTTAAGCCCATTTAATATAGGGGACACTTGGATTCCTAATAATTTTTTGGTCAAAAGTGTAAAAAACATTTCATTTGATTAAATATGACTTTAATAATAATTTATATGTACATATAAACAAATTTAAAAAATAAAAAATCTGAAAAATTTGAAAACAAATTAAAAATCTTTTAAAAAATTAAAAAAAAAAGAAAAAAAATTGGACAGACTAGCCAAGCTCGACTCGTTAGTCCATCCTATACGGGACGAGTTATGATTATTGGCCTGTTTTTGTTTGGCAGGTTGTTTGACGGGCCATATACGGACTGGGCCAAAACGGGTCGAGCTGGCCACCGCTTCTAACCCAAAATCTTAAGGTCATTGGTTTATGAGTCTTCTACATTATATGATGTTTAACTTTATAATTTTTATGCAACGTGAGATTTAAATAAACTCACACTTGAATTTCTAACAAAAAAGTTATACAACCGAACATAAAAAAAAACAAACCTCAATAAAACATTCTCAAAATATAAGAATTAAACATTCAAATTATTATTTTGGCTAAATAACTAATTATTAGTTAAGATTTGACAGTGTTATGGTTGGTAATCAATGGATGTGTGGGTGGAATTGTAATTGAGAGAATTAGTGGAAAGGAGAAGTTTGTTGAAGTAGTACTATTATGAAAAATTGATTGAAGCATCACTTGTCCCTTAGCGAAAAGGCATATATTGGTGGAAGACTGAGAAGTGTGGGGCGTGAAAAGAATCTTCTGAGATGTGGCCCATAACAGTGGTCCCAAACATGGCCTTTTATCTTTGGGGAGATCCTAATTTGGCTGGAACCCATTTTCTGTTTCTGAATTTGGTGGGCCTGGAGCAGCAGCAGGAGCAGTTCTGACCTCTTACTTATTGGGCTGTTGCCAGTAACACATTTCATATATAATTGCATTACCTTTTCATAGCCATTTCACCCAAAAAAAGAAATATATATCAACTAAGTGAGGGATCATTCAATTACGCTTTAATTTTTAAAGTAAGTTATATTATTACATTTTATAATTATTTTCCTATCATACCATTCATTATACACCATAAGATATCTCCATTGATATATATATTTTTTATATTATACATCTAGTACTTCTTCCATCTTAGTTCAATAATCATGTTAAGTTTATTATCTCATATATAATGTAATTAATCTAAATAACTAATTTTTTTATCATTAAAAAATAAAAATAATTATAATATTTTCAAAATGACTATATAATAACCTATAATTATATATCAATAAAGCGTTCATTCAAATATATTTATAATCATATTTTTAGGTAATTTCTTAATCAATGTTGAATTTACAATATTGTACTAAAAGTGAGTTAGAATTTTATTTAATAGATATTAGATATTAATAAAATCAATGGATACCTTACACTTGCAACACAGCCAAAAAGACTTAAAAAATGCTTAATTTTATCATTATGTTATAATTTTACTTTTACCACGTGTGTTGAACTTTAATTACCTCTTAGTTGTTGTATGCAATGAGTAAAAATGTTTTTCTCACAATTAATTCACATCACAATACAAATTTTGTTTATAATTAATCTTGTGTTGTTTTTCTTATTTTCTTTTTTTTTCAATTAAATTTAAGTTGTGCTTTTTTACCATTTTGTTTCTTAATTTTTAGTTTTCACTAACTCATTAGTTTCATTTACATATTTGAAGAGGTAATATTGTTTATTTCAGTATGCCTTTTGTTTCAAAGCTCCGTGTGTGTGTGTCTATATATATATATATAAAGAAAGAAAGAAAGAGGGATCAAGTATCTAACTTTGTCATAATTTTTAACAACTTTTCCAACTTCACCTTGATTAATTCTAGGATTATTGCGTCATAATATAAAATTATATCATGTTAAGGAAGTTGGTAAGGAAAAATGTTGTAGTTAATTAGTAGAAGGGTTAATTAATTGGAACATATTTGAGAGGGAAATGAGGATGTGGCATATCAAGATTTCATGCCCACTATATGCATGTTTATATATTAAAGCAACATAGAACAAGGAATTAAAGAATAAATTATAATTATGTTTTAAGTTCATTCAATTATGCTTTCAAAACAATGGTTAGATGCCATATGTCTATCAAAGATAAACACCAGTTCTTTAATTTGCAAAATTCTAGAAGTCAAACGATTATAATTCCACGTTTGAAGAAATACTTCTAAACTATATCATAATCGAATTATTATAATATATTAATCGCACAATTGATTAAGACATTATATGACACAAACGTTGCATATTTGAGGCGCAACATCAACAAATCTCACTATAACTATGAGGTGCCTTTGTCTTACGATTAGCTAGCAAGTCAATATATTTGAAAGCAGGCTTCACAATAATTATTAATTAACATCATTTTTACATTAATAATCAATCTATAGGTGTGAATATGGATTTGATATCTTCCTTTCTCTTTGTTAAAATATTAATTAATTGTTTTTATTTTTATATTTTGTATTGCTTCTCTTATAATACTTGCAAGACTTCTAATAGGTTTAGAAATATAACGACCATTATCACAAAAGCTCAAAGAAGGCAACTTAAGTAAATCAATGTTTTCGATAAAGTCTTTCATTTTTTAGTTGTGCCTTCATTCTATAACTTGTCATAGGTTGCATGTCAAATGTAACTAATGCAACAATTGAAAGCAAGCTCTCAACATCCAATTTCATGCAGACAAATAAATTTATTTAAAAAAAAAATGTTTTTAGTTAGTGGTAAAAAATAAGGTGGAACAAAATTTTCTTCAAAGATTTTTAAACTTTAATTTTAGAAAAAAGAAAATAAAAAGGAAGAATCCATTTTGTTATTAATGATCGCATTCCTCAGGAGCCCAACAACTCAACATACTTTCTACCCTTTGTTCCTAAAAGAGAAATTAGTAATATGGTTCTGATAATTAGAAGAAATATTTCTTCAAATGGTTATAATCGATATTACTAATTGGGTTTGATTTTGTGTTCTGATTTGTTAATGGTTAGAATTAATATTACTTATCATGATCGATTTTGTGCTCTGATTTATTGCGATTTTGATACCCATAATGTGTTGATATTATGACCAATTTATTCCTTGTATTGTTCATTACATTAAGGCTAGGATTGCATTGATATTGCAATAATTTTTGGATATAAATAGACAGTTAGTCACATGAAAAAGGATCGGAAAAAAAAATATTCTCTAAACTTCTCTAATTCTTTCCCATCACCACTTCCACATACACACCTCATTTTTTATCTCTCTTTAAAAAAAAAGACATATTGAAGGAGGTAGAAAATCGAAAGAAAATATTCGCTACACTTCCTCTTCTCTACCATTACCACCCACATAGACACACCTCTTTTTTACCTTTTTGGGAAAACGAGAGGGTGAGATTGATATAGAATAGAACATATATCGAAAAGTTTTGAAGGTACGTCATTGTCAATTTCTAATTCTTTTGATTTATTTTTTTCATTTTTTATTATATATTTTTTAATCATAAACAAATATTTTTTTTCATCTCTTTTAGTGTCTATTTGGCCGCTTGCGCTGCGTGACACCAATTTTTAAAATTTATTTTTCTAAAAAATAAAAAAAAATATAAAGAACTAAAGATAAAAAAAGATAGTTTTTTTTGTTTAATTTTTGTGTCTGTCTGGCCGTTCGCGACACATGACAACTATTTCCAAAAAATTCAAATTTCCAAAAACAAATATAAAAAAAGGTTTTCAAAATTATAAAAAATCAAATCAAAAAGTTTCTCAAATAGTTTTTCATAAAGAACTGTGTAACCCTGATTCTTCATTCACATGGAAATACGTAGGAGCGAGGATTAATCCTCGTCGAGCCCAAAAAGCTAAAAACATATTTTGGTTTCTTTTGTAAATTCATTTATTTTCGGGGAAAATAAATATTTTAAAAAAACCACATAACTTTTTTACATTTAATTAAAGGTACCGTCATAGGAAAAATTTTGTGGGGTGCAAATATTTTCCTCATGTGTAACCGAATTCTGAACCAAAAATCTGGTTTTTTAGCATACCTTGTCTTATCTTTTTAGTTTTTTTTTTTGTAGTTTTCCAGAATAAACTATGGTGGCAACTTCAAACTCTGTTTTTACAAATTTTATTTTTGGTTCATCGTCTCGTTGTGATTTCGGTTGCGATATAAGCTAAACAAGACCAAGAAAAAAATAAAAGTTAGGGGAAGAGGATTTCAACAAAACAAATAAAATGTTCTTTGAAATTTCATGACCAATCACATCAAAAAAAAAATACTAAAGGTAAGAATTACTTTTTAAGGACATAAACAAGTATCATTGTGAAAATTATAAGGACGGATTACAATAAAACATAACTTTGACAAGGAGACAATAACTACAATATGCGTGCTAGGATTTAGTATGTTGAAAGTTAAGGAAAAATTTGAGATGATGAAGTATAAAAAATTAAATACGCTTGCAAAACCTAAAAAACAAAGTGTGGGGGTAGGATTGGATAATGCTAACATAGAAAAGTAATTAATTTTTTCTTCTTAGAAAAAATATTTTCATATTTTTTTTATTCATATGATCTTTCTTATACACAGTGAGTTGGAGTTAAATACATGAATATTTTTAGAAAGTTTTTTAATGAATCATTCACATTATTAAGTTGAATAAAAAAAATATTACGGATTTAAGGTATTACAAGACCTTTCCTTGTAGAACTACTTTTATTTTAGTTGAGTCCATTGCATCTTCTTCTTTGAAAAAAATTATGTGTCACAAGTTTTACTTTCTTTAACTAAAATTTACACTTAGGGTTTGTTTGGATTTGGAGGATCAGATTTAAGGTGTGTTTGGATTTGGAGGAACGGATTCAAGTGGATTTGGGAAGTAAAGGAGGTGAATGTGAAATTGTTTGGAATAAGAAAAAGATGGTAAGAAATGAAAAAATTTTAGATGAAAGTTACTAAGGGATGTGATAAGTTTGATAGATTAAAAAATATATTTTAATTGATAAAAATAAAATATTAGTATTTTGCCCTTAATCATAAAAATAATTTAAAATAAAATATAATTAGTATTGATTATATTAAAATGAAAATTTTATTATTATTATTGAAAGTATCATCATAACAAAAAACTTCAATTACAAACTACAGAAGCAATAAAATAAAATAAAATGAAATGGTAATTGGTAGGCTAAAAAAGTGTGAGAATAACCTTCCATGTCTACAAGAATAGATTTTATCCATTCAAAAGGAGACAAATCACTTATCCTTCACCAGATCGATTCTTCCCCCTTAATTACTTTCTCATTCATTCAAACTTTAGGAAATCAACCCTACATGCATGAGGCTCTAAAAGTGAAAAAGTAAATTCATGAATAGGTTAAATAATAATAATGATATATAAGTAAGACCATAAATGTGACGTGGATTTCCTTTGTGATCTCCTCACATTTGCGGGTGAAAGAGGATAAGGTTACTTGTAAATTTCCACTCCCATTTTTCTACACTTCTCTCAAAACAAACAAGCTCAACACTTGTAAATTTTTCTACATAAACAATATTTCACCCTAGGCAAACACATAATTAGGGTGAGTTTGGATTTGAAGATGGATTTAGGGGAGTGGATTTGAGGGAAAAACGAGATCGAGGTGAGGTTGTTTGAATTAAGGGAAAGATGATAAGGAATGAAGGGATTTTAGATGAAAGTTATGTGTAACATCCAATTTTAATAGAATAATACTACAAAAATAATATATCACAGAATTAATAATCAAGACAGATAATCAATAATCTAATAAAATGTTATTACAATTATCCAAAAGTATAACTACAGTCTTTGGAAAATCAATAATATCAACAATTAAAATAATCAAAACTAGCAAAAATGCCTTCTTCTTTGATTATCATAAGATTTCCGTTGACTCTACGAAGCCTTCATCCTTTCATGTATCCTCTTCACCTTTTTTGTGATATACTGGAACAACTCAGACTCCTATCTCTCCATCTTGGTACCAGGACAAAGTGGTTCTACATCTCCTGCCATACAAAGTCTCGTAGGGTGTCATATTAATACTTACCTGGTAGTTATGTGAACTCCACCAAAGGCAACACATCATCCCAACCTCCAAGGTGATCCAACACACATGTTCTAAGCATGTCTCTAATGACTGAATCGTTCTCTTAGATTGTCCATCTTTTTTTAGGATGATAAGTAAAACTCATCATCAACTTGCTACTCAAAGCATCTTAATTATAGGGTCTGTCAGAATCTAGAAATGAACATTGGATTCCTATCTAACACCATACTAGAAAGAACTTCATGCAACCTGATTATCTCTTTATGTATAATTGTGTTATCTTTGTCACAGACATCATCAAATTAACTTCTAGAAAATGAATACTCTTCACCCATTTACGGTTCTTTTTTCTCTTCTTTCCATTTAAACTTTAATTTACAATTTAGTCCTCAATTGAAATTGTTTGTTTGTAAAAAAAAAGTACGAGTCCTTCAGGTTATGAAGACTTATCTTTTTCCTTTTTTTTAATTTTTTAATTCTTTTAATTAAGAGTTTAATATTTTATGCTTATAAAATATAATAGAAATATATAAAAATATTATTTTACAAAAATAATGTAATTAAGACATCCAAATTATAGGTTTTGGATGTTATAAAATTCATGTGTATTATTCATTATAAAGGAGAGACAAGAAATGACGTATGATTGATTCTCATGATTAAGATTTATGTGATGGAAATCATCATGAAATTATTCAACTAATTACATTATTGGAGGGTCTTTACCATCACTGGTTTTCAATATTTATAATGACAAAATAAATAATATTCTAAAATAAGTTAAGATACCGGTTTACTAAAGTTACAATAATAGTACATAAACAGTTAAGAATATTTTATTGAAAATTACATTTAAATTTTCTTTATATTCTTTTGAAAGAAATTATGAATAATGTCATAACACTCGGATCTCTTATTGTTTTAGAACTATTTTTTATTGTAAAATCTTTCTCACGAATTTCACATGTAGATTATTTTCTTAATTTTATTTCTAACCAAATGTGTGATATTATTAGATGGGAAACTCTTGTCAAAAGTTTAGAGGAAGATGGTACTGTGTATAAATATTTACTTTTAACATAAGGAGGTTTGAATAAATAAAAAGAATAGATATAAAAATATCACTTCTTATATATTAAGTATTTCTTTGTTTGTTTTTAAACATATAAAAATATATTTTAAATCATTAAATATGTCAATATATGTGAATAATTAATTTAAAATATAATATAAACATTAAAAATTCGCTAGTACAATGTGAAAAAATGATTTGAACAATTTCCCAATAAACAAAAAGGTAAATAGTTTAAATATTTTCAAATGAAAAAATGGAAATATTTTGGAAAGTCAACCACATACCATTTATGTTAGAAGATAATAAGTAAAATATAAAGAAATAAAGAGATAAAAATAGAATGAACAAAATGTTTAACTATTTAAATTGAGCTAAAAGAAAAGGAAAATAAGTTGCAAGTTAAGTTTTCTTTCCGCTAAAATATTTGAAAAGAAAAGAAAATTGAATTTGAGTTAACGATATAGAAATGATAAAGTTGTCAATCATGTTCTCTTCTTTGTCTTTTTGCCTTTTCTCGTTGTGATGCCTCTCTTTTTTCGCTTAGCCTTTCTCCTCTATTTGTTGCTTTTCTGCTTTTCTGCTTTTCTGTTGATGTACTTCCTTTTTTTTTTTGCTATAAAACAAAATGTTCTATATATACCCTTGTATTAGTGGCTTAATGTGTGGTTAATAATAATATGTTAGTTTTGAAATGGTGATTTAAGTCAAGAAGGGGGAGGGTTTGAATTGGTTTTGTAAAATTTTTTGGAAAGCTTAAACCTCTTTTCAATTGAATCAAATAGACTGGAAAGTTAGGATGTAAAAGCAACAAACCATTACACTTTCAATCAATTAAAACAATAAAATAGCAGACTAATTTGTTCTTTAGCTATGAAACAATTGATTAAAAAGACAAATCAGTTGGCTAAAATACTGGAGATTTATGTAGAATGCAGAATTAGCAAATTCAACTCAAACAACAATTTTTTACATACAAGACTTGTTCCAATCAATATTTTTAACAAGTATACAACCTCATATTACACAAGAACGCATTAAATCACACCAAAGAACGAATTGCTTGATTTTCTTGAGTTTTTAAAGAGATTCAAAGTGAGTGAGATGAGAGAGAGAATTGCACAGTTGTTTTTATACTGATTCACTCAATCATAGAGCTACATTCAGTTTACCAGGACAACTTGAGCCTAGTTCCACTATATTCAAAAGTTTTACAAATCACACACCAAGATTACACTTTTGAACAAAGAAACACATAAGATTTTTGACTCACACAAAAATCTAGACACACACCCTGCAAGAATCACACTTACAGACCTGAAATCACATCAGGCAAACCAACCAGAGGCACAAGAACGTCCAAACTTGATGGTGGTTATCCCTAGCCAACCATACATGTGTTCTTCAAACTACTTACAAGCTAAAATGCCTCCAAGATCAACCAAGATCTTCAAACCACGAGTTGAATTTGTGTATTGCAGAGAGAGAGTTTTCTTGAGAAGAATGATAGTTTCGTGCTCAAAAACTCATATTCGCACCTTTGCTCTCGAAAACACAACATATATAGTTTTGTTTAAGTGAAAACAGTCGATATAATTTTCTGTACAGCCAACTAATTTCACTTAAGTTAAGTGAAATCAGTCGATTGAAAAATAATTTAATTGACTGAATGCATTCATACCAGAAATTATATACTACAAGCATTTTAACCTATTAAAACCCATTTTAACAGATTAAAAGAGACACACTAAGGCACACAAGACATCTAACCTATGTCATATAACCTACCAACATGATATAACAACAAAACATTACATTTAACATTCTATTTTTAGATTTAACACACTAAAACTTAATCTTCAAGTGGATCTTCATCAATCTTCATCAAACACTTATAATCTTCATGCACAAAGCTTTATCAATTCTTTGCTTCAAGCTTGCTTGTGCCAACAATATTTCTCTTCCCTTTTCCTTCACATTATATTGTATTATCTTCTTTCTCTATTGTGGCTTACTAATTTTCTTCTTTCTTTCCTATACAACTCTTTCCTATATAGAACTCATTTTTTAAGAGCTCTATTGCGCTACTCTCACTCTCATTCCTTTTCTTGCTTAGCTTTTGTCTTTCTTTTTCTTCTTTTCAGGATGGTCGAGGAACAAACCATGCACAACTTCTTGTACTTACACCCTAATGAAAACCCAACCATCCCTCTAGTCTCGCCTATTTTTAATGAAAACACCAAGAACAAGATTGAATTCATTCTAGGAACTACTCCTCTACCTAACAAGAAAAATCTTACCTTTCTTCATAGAAAAGATGCAACAACATGGTTACATCTTGGTTGGTCCATTTGGTTTCCACTTCTATCCGCTAAAGCATGATTTGGATGGAAAATGCTCTTGACATTTAGAATGATTTAAAGAGTCATTTTTCTTAAAGCAGTTGTTCTCAAATTTTTGATCTATAGATGAAGGCTGCTACTTTGAGTCAAAGAGACCTTATTATCTCATAGTACTTCACAAGATTGAGGATAATATGGGATAAGTTTGACAACTTCAGACTATAACCTACATGTGTTTACAAGACTAAGTGTTCTTCCAATGTTTCATCCACCATCAACCAAAGAAAGAGAGAAGACCAAGCCATGCAGTTCTTACGTGGCCTAAACAATCAATTTAGCAATATCAAGTCTCATGTCTTACTCATGGACCCATATCATCGATCAACAAAATATTCTCTCTCGTGGTTCAGATGGAGAGACAACTTTCAAGCAATCACCTCACTGCCAATGTCAGAAGCAACAATCAAGATATCTATACCATTTCTATTAGTTCAGGTTTTATGGCTCCTATAATTAATGCCACTGCTTTGAACAACTGCACATATTGTGGTAGACTTGGGCATACCAAATCAGTATGCTACCGAAAACATGGTTATCCCAACTTAGAAAGAAAAGGATCTAAAGGACAAAACACCAAAAAATTTTAATGGACAAATAGGACACACCATAGATATCTGCTATAAAAAGCATGGATATTCGCCAGGCCACAAGTTTCACATTGGTTACAAAAGATCATACCCTTGGTGAAGCCATAGATATCAAAATCTATCCACAAAAATATCATATTCTAGCTGGTCTTTTTAAACACTCAAACATCAACAACTCTCATGCATAAATAAACCAAGATGGCTCAATCATGTCACACCATAATCCTACTTGTAACATCCACTTTATCTCTCTTCCTAAAGTTTTTCCCTCTACTTGGACCTGTAACATCTATAATCTTACTGATTTTATCATTGCTATGCAATCTAACTTTTTCCCTTGACAAATGTGTCATATAGGATACCAAGACCAAAAGGAAGATTGGTTTAGCTAGATTGAAATTTGGTTCATATGTCTTGGATGATGTTAAATTTCATGACAACCCTACTTCCAATTGTATTGTTAATAACATCAACATTTGACACTCAAGATTGGGACATCCGTCTAATGAACGTTTTGAAATTTTTACAAACTAAGTACCCTTCTAATGATCGTTCCTTGTTCTTGAAACATGAAAATAATCACTTTATTATTCTACTCTTGCATCAACACTTTTGCATCAAAATATTAGGTGATCTCACTTACTTCCTTGGCCTCGAAGTTGCATGCATCAAAACGGGCATTCACCTCAGCCAAAGAAAATATACACTTGATTGGTTACAAGAAGTTGGCATACTTAATTGTGCCCCAACATATACTCCTATGGATCCTTCATTCCACACGAAAAACCTTGGCACTGCTTAATCTTTGAATTTCATGATTCTTCCTTCTATTGTCATCTCATTGGAAGACTCATTTATTTGACCAACACACATTCTGGCATCACTTTCTTTGTCAACTACCTTAGTCAATTTGTCTCACATCCTATTGATCTACATTAACAAATAATGAATCATATTCTTCAGTATCTCAAAGGTTCCCTTAGGAATGGTGTTTTTTCCACAACAACAATAGTTTACAACTCAAAGCATATAACGACTCAGATTGGGCTACATCTCCACAAACCAGAAAATGCATCATTGGCTTCTCCATCTACCTTGGAAATTCCCTTGTCTCTTGGAAGTCGAAGAAGTAGCAAATTATTTCCAGAAGTTCTTCTAAAGTAGAATGTTGTGCCCTCACCTCCACCACATTTGAGCTTTAGTGGCTCACATATCTTCTCCAAGACTTCAAGATCTCTTTCCATAGTCTGGTGCTTCTCTATTGCGACAATAATTTTGCCATCCAAATAGCCTTAAATAAAGTCTTCCACCAATGTACCAAGTATATCGAGATCAATTGCCACATAGTTTGAGAAAAAGCTTAATGTTGGCCTTCTCAAGCTTCTTCCCATTATGTCCAACAACTAAGAAACAAATATACTTACCAAGTCTCTACCTCCTCAATCCTTTCAAAATCTCCACTCTAAGCTGTGAATGTGAAATATTTATTCCCAACTTGTCTTGCTATTTTCTTTGTCTTTCTACCTTCTCTTGCTACGGCGCCCTTCTTTTTCACTTAGCCTTTTTCCTCTACTTGTTGTTTTTCTATTGATGTACTTCCTTTTTTGTTATAGAACAAATTGTTCGATCTATACCTATGTACGTTAATGGCTTAATGTGTGGTTAATATATAATAATATTTCTCTTCCCTCTCCTTCATATTGTCTTGTATTATCTTCTTTCTCTAATGTGGTTCCACTACTTTTCTTCTTTCTTTCCTTCACAGCCTTTTGTCCTTGATTATGGATTCCAACAATCGTAGTTATAAGAATTTCAGCTTTACAAAATGTTTTTAAAGTATGAAAAATAAAATATTTGTTTAAGTTGGTAACACCCTAACAAAACTAAACTATATGGCCTTTTAATATACAAATTAATCATACATAAACTATATGTATGTAAATACAAATGTTGAAAAAAATACTTCAAATATATTTTAATCCCTTACTCCTACAGTTTTACCTATACTTGTTTATGTTAGTACAATTATAGTAAGACACAACACATACAAGGATAAGTTACTAAAATAAATTTTTCAATTAAAAAACATATATGATAAAGAAAACATTATTAAACAAATACCACACATGAATTTATACATAAAACATATTCAAAAAGCGAAATATCAACTTACAAATTCTAGAAAACTCATACTAAGCATGTCCCAGCAAATACTAACATTTTATTTAAACCAATACCTAAATTTACAACTAAACATAATATATGTTTGGATTAAGGAAAATATTGTGAGATTTGAAAGAAAATGAAAGGAAAGTTTATGAAAATTAGTGAGTAATGTGATAAGTGTGATAGATTAAAAAATAATTTAATTGAAACTAAAAGGAAAGATTACCATTTTACGCTTGTATATAAAAATAATTTAAATTCAATTGTAAATAGTGTAAATTATATTATTATGAAATATATTTAAACTGAAAAATATAATATTGATACAAATATATTAAATTAAACTATGATTTTTAGATATTAAGATGAAGTAAAAGTTTGGGAATTAATTTAAATAAAGAATCTTCAAAAAGTGAAAAAGTGACAAAGCATAAGGACAACATGGTAATTATGTTGGGAGTGAGTTGACTTTCCACCCAATTGTCCTCACTCTCTCTCTCCCACACTCCTCAAATTCATCTTTGCAAATCCTCCCAATCAGTTGATACAAACACAAGACTCACATGCATTCCATCTTCTGCTATATTAAATAGGTAGAAACAAACAAGACTTTAGTATGACTTAGATCATCAATAATACATGATGATGATCTTTGTTACAACCAGATAAGTGTCAACACTTAATACAAAAAATAAATAATGTCCCATATTTGTGATGTTACCTCACATTCATTCAAGTCTTATAATTCTCAATAATCATTCCATATAATATAATCCCTTTAAATAAATGTACAAATTAATTAAATATGCAAACTAACATTCATTTTATATTTATAATAAATGTTCAAATATAATTAATTAAAGAGACAAGAAGAGAAAAAAAGAAAAAAAAAACTAGTTTAAGCAAAAATTGACTCATTTGAGAAAAATAATTTTTGCTTGAGCAAAAATATGGGAAAAACAGGAATTCAGTTACAATGCTATTTTTACTTAAGTGTACAACTCTTTGCATGAGTAAAAATAGGACTGAAAACAAAGGTTGATTTTTGAGCTTTATTTTTTCTTCGCTTGAGAGAAAATATAATTGAGAGTAATGTTTGGATCTCTATTCTATTTTAGTTTTAGTGAAAATCTTTGCTTGAGGGAAAATCTAAGGTCATGCATAAATAACATTATATTTCTTTTTGCAAACATGTATTTCTCAAACATGTATTTCTTTTTGCGGGCTCATGAATTAAAATTGAATACATTACAAGAAAACTATCAAATAATGATCAATTTTATAAATGAAAAATATTTTAGAGACCAATTAAAAAACTAATTTCTTAATTAGAGACCAAATCTTTTGGTAGTGAAAACCTAGGTAGCTAATGTTAGTGACCAATTTTGAGATCAATTCATAATACAAACTATTTTAGTTATCAGTTTAGAGACAAATTATAATTTTTTGAAACTATTTTAGTTACCAATAATTTTTAGTTTATAAATCGGTGTCTAAATTGGTCACTATAGTGACTAATTATTTTTTATCACTAAAATTGGTCATTAATCGAAAATTTTTTTGTAGTGTTATTTTGCTTCATAACAACTTGAATTAAGTTATCTCAAATGTAAATAATCTAACACAAGAGTGACAAGAAACAACACATTTTATTCCTTCAAACTATGCAAATTTCATCTTGAACTCAAAAATTAAAAACAAGTTCAGACAATGCACATGCTTTTATAAATATTTTATAAACATTGTGACCACACCACCTTATTCAATCATCTATCCTAAGATTTTTGTATAAGACAAATATTTTCCCTTGCTTGTAATATCTTTTATTCCAAAGAAAATCTTACTTTAAACATGAATTTACTCAAAATCCAGAGACATAAAGCAAAAATATAACAAAATTGTAGTAAATGGTTAATAAGTTGAGATGACAAAATAATAATAAAAAGTTTTACGTGAATAAAAACTTATTATGTTTAAAGTTTGACTTGATTAAAAGTTATCATAACATTTTCACTATTGAAGAATGTGATCAGATTCTAAAAAGAAAAAAAAATGAAAATGAGAGTCGAAAATGATAACTTCGGAAAGAATTCAATTTAAACAGTAAAAGAAAAAAAAAATCCTTTTTTCATGAATAGAGAGGATAATTGATTACAATTCAACAGCCATGTCCTTAATATGATGAAAAACGACATTTTTGCTTCTAACTCAGCTAGAAGTACACGCTTTTAATATACCTAATTAATAAAAATCACTTAGGTTAAACAAAAAGTTAAATTAATTTGCTGGTGAACTCTTTGAAACTATATACTTAATTTGTCCTTGATCTTTTTATTTTCCTATATTGATTTTAAAATTTGTTCAACGCCGCTGAAATCGGTTTACCAACACTTCCTCCTCCAAAATAAAATAAATATTTGAGGAAAATTTGATGGCATTGAATTAATATGATGTAAAAATTTACTATAATCACCGAAAACTACAAATTTCAGCTACATTAATACATAGGTACCACCCACGCACACTATTTTCTTTTAAAAAAGGTAATATTCCTTTGAATTGTTTGGGATGAAATGTGAAAACTTTATAAATCACTCAAAACCAGAAAATTATTATCCATAGTTTATTCTTTCTTTCTTTCTTAATTAACTATTATGGAGGTTGGAAGCAAAATAAAATTTGAAGAGGAAACAGGTAAGAGAGATTATTGAGAGTTGTGCATAATATTAAAAGGGTTGTTCCCTTTAACTCTCACTCACTGCCAGTGCATATGCCAGCCAGTTCAGAAATATATATTTTTCTTTCCAAACTCCATTAAAACACTTTCTGCCACCATCTTCCTTTCACACACCTTCTTCTCACTCAGATCTCTCCTTCACACACCAAATACCTACCTGCCTTCACTTTTTCAACTTTTCCATGTAAGAATCACTCAGCGTTCACATTGTGTTCTCAAAGTTCATTCATCAAGATTGTTTCATCAGAAGAGTTGATCGCCAACTACAATGCAAGACGCAATTGGGATTCCAGCTTGCTTCTCTTCTGCTTTGAAATCAAGCGATGATCACACAACCGTGACGCGTTCAGGCCAGAGCGTGCACATGTCCGTGTACAGAACAAAGATTGCTGACCACTGCCGCTTGATCACCATCACATGGTGCAAAAACCTGATGCTCCACGGCCTCTCAGTCTCGGTGGAAGGACCAGAGGGGGAGGCACAGTACAGCTGCAAGGTGGAGCTCAAACCATGGTACTTTTGGAGAAAACAAGGTTCCAAGCGCTTCCTCGTACACGGTAACAAAGCCGTTGACGTTTTCTGGGACCTTAAGGCTGCGAAATTCAACGGCGAGACGGAGCCAAGCTCGGAGTACTACGTTGCGGTGGTGTGCGAGCAAGAGGTGGTGCTCCTGGTGGGTGATTTGAGGAAAGAAGCGTACAGAAGAACCGGGTGCAGACCGGCACTGATCGACCCGATTCTGGTTTCGAAAAAAGAGCACATATTTGGGAAGAGAAAGTTCTCAACAAGAGCGAAGTTTGAGGAGAAGGGTAGGTGGCATGAGATCTCAATCGAGTGCAAGAACAAAAGCAACATTGGAGGGGAATCGGCGTCAAGTGGGGTTCAAGTTCAGCCGGAGATGGAGATAAGATTGGACGGGCACGTGATGATCCACGTGAAGCACTTGCAGTGGAAGTTCAGAGGGAACGAATCGATTCATCTGAAGAAGATGAGAGTGGAAGTGTATTGGGATGTGCACGATTGGCTCTTTAGTCCTGGTTTGAAACACGCTTTGTTCATTTTTAAGCCTGTTTTATCGTCCATGTCGACCATGTCTGTGTCATCATCTTCGCCACCGTTATCGTTGTCGTCAACATCCACACCATTATCGACTCAAACGGGGAGCTCTGGATCCTTGGAGGGGTTCAGTGTGAACGAATCATCAGAGTTTTGTTTGTTTCTATATGCTTGGAAGGTTGAGTAGTGAAAAAATGGCGAGTATATGGAAATGTTGATGAAAAAATGGTGAGAGTTGAAACTTGAAAGAGAGAGAGAGAGAAGAGGGTGGTGGGGCCAGAGAGAGAGAGAGGTTTTGGGAAGTTAGTTACAGCTGGGGATGAAGAATTGTGCATAATGGACAAAAGGGATTGAATCAGAGACACATGCCCAATAATTCTGCATGCGTCCACGTCTATCTACATCTGTCATCTACTGCTTTGGAATTTCTCTCTCTTCATCTCATCTTGAGAACAGAGCTATGTATATGAAATATGAAATTTGCATTATGTTTTTTTTTTTAATTATTAAATTGTAAAGGTTATATATAACATAAATATAGAGAATAGATTATTGAAGTGGATGTCTGTATTTGGCCATGAAAAGCTCTTGCATGTGACTCATTTCCCGTGAAGAATGGGTGTTTGGTGATGATGTAGATGCGTATACCACCAAGGAAAAACTTACTATTACTCTCTACTTATTCAATAACAATTAACATTTAGATTGAATTTTACTGTATGGAAAGCTATTTACATATGATAAAAATAGTCATATCAATTTGATTTGTTTCTTTAAATAAAAAATTTATAATTTAATTTGATTCATTACAGATAATGATGAGTTAGTAAGTTAACTAATTTAAAGATATTATTTTTTATTTATTATAATATTACTAAGTTGATTAATTTGATTTATTATTTTTTTAACACTATAAACTATGTAATATTTATATAAATATAGTAGTTAAAAATTAAAATATTAATTTATATAATTTGATAAATAAATAAATTAAATATTTAAATATTATTATAAAATATTATAGTAATTGTGAGAATTTAGAAGAAAAAAAGGTAATTTAGAATTTGTAAAGTGCTTAAAAGAGTGAATAATTGATTATTTTAATATTAAAATATTAAAGTATAAATAGATATCTTATAAACGAATTTCATTAGTTATAAATACCTTATTTCTTTAAAATATTTTCTCTAGAACTTTGTCTTTCTTCTCTAGATTTCTTACTTCTTTATTCATCTATTTGAAGATCCGAGACCGTTACGGTGATCCCTAATGCAACACTATAAGAAAATTCTCAATTAGAAACCAATTTTAGAAACAAAAAATAGTTAGTCACTATAGCGGCCAATTTAGATATCAATTTACAAAACTAAAAATTATTTGATTACTAAAATAGTCACTATTATGAATAAATAATAATAATTAGTTACTAATTAATTAGAGACTAATTTAGAAACTAATTCATTTGGTAGTCAAAACCTTGATAGCTAATTTTAAAGACCAATTTAGTGATCAATTATAATTTTTTATTCATAATAGTGACTATTTTAGTAACCAATAATTTTTAGTTTTGTAAATTGATATTTAAATTAGTCACTATAGTTACTAACAATTATTGGTCACTAAAATTGATTACTATTTAGGAGTTTTCTTATAGTGCGAGCTCTTTAATTCTGTTCGATCAATTTCTCAAATTGAGTAAGTTGATTTTCTGCCATTTTCTCTTGTTTAGTTTTGAATTCTATGCATGTGGAAAATTTTAGTTCGCATGTGTCATTTGAGCTTCCTCTGTGTTTTTCACCAATCAGTGGTTCTAATGATGTTCCTAATCATGTTTATGTTGTTCCTAGGTTGAGTTGTGAGCTCTATAACTTTGAAAGAGGTTTTGGTACTCTTTTTGAGTTATATCAGTTGTCTCACAAGTAATGAAAGCTAATTTCATTATTTTTTAAGTTATAAACATGTTAGAATTATAGATTGTATGATTATACTATGATTGGCTTTTGTATCTGAGATGTAGAATGGTTTGTGATATGTGAAAGTTATGGAATCTAAGTGTTTAAATTATGTTCATATAGAAATGTTGAGGTTTAGTATTGCAATTGAGGTCAATTGGTATTGATGTTTTTGATAAACTTAAGTTTGATTTGTGCCTAGCATCTATAAAGGTTTTTAGGTTGTCTAGACTAGCTTTGAGAATGCATAATTATACAAAAATCAAATTTTGCAGAAATCAGATTCTACAGAATTATCCAGACTCGTTGGGCAAACTCTAAGTCAGAGGTTAGGCACAGAGACTTGAGACTCAAAGACTTGAGACTCGTTGGGCGAGCAATTACTCGCTGGGCGAGCAATTACTCGCTGGGCAAATTTTAAGTTAGGGAATCACTATCTTGAAAGTCGTTGGGCGAGCATTTACTCGTTGGACGAACTCTAAGTTAGGGGCTCACTGACTTGAGATTCACTAGACGAGCAATTACTCGCTAGGAAAATTACTGAGGGATATTTTCTCCTCTAGAGTCTCAATGATACACTCATTGGGCGAGAAATTTGTCGTTGTTCGAAAAGGTATTTTTCATCCAACGAGAAGACATGTTCGCTAAGCGAGTGGATCAAAACTAAGAAAATGTTGACTGATTTACTTTAATAACTTAGTAGTTATGATTGATGAATCAAAATTTGTTGATATTAATTTAGGGAGAATTAGTATTGGATTGTGTAGTGTAGTATTGATGTAGGGGCCCAGTTTGAAGTTATCATGACGCTCTAATAGTCATTCAAATTCTCAAGTAAAGAGGAATGTGGTATGTGGTAAGAGGAACAGGAGGTCCTAACCTAGGGGTTTTATCTTGACTAAAGGTATTAATGGACTAACCTTGTGTGTGGTAATGTCTATTGCTCTACACCACAAGTGCACACAAGGGTTCGATATCAATGCTTGTATCCGGATTAATTGAGTCTTAGCTTTAGACACCTATATGAAATGAATTGATTGATGGTGTATGACTTAAGTAATTGCATTGTGAATTGATTTAATCTTTTAATTATGATAGCTTACCCTTTTCTTATGTGTCTCATTTTCTGGTGTTTGTTTCTTTTTGCAATGATCACCCAATTTGGTGTGAGCAGTTGAAGATTTTGTGGCCAGTCAATGCAAGGAGGAGGGGATGCAGTTGTCTAGTTGTGTGTAGATTTTTGGTATATGTAGCCTTTCATTTCTTTTTTAGAACTCTTCAATATTAAATGTTACGTATAGTATCTATATTTCAGGTTATCTATTTTGGAGTAACTGTAATATGATATTTATATATTGAAGTTCTATGCTTTAATTTTATTAATTATGCAATATTTTGTCTAATAATTTAGATTGTTAAATGAGATTGTTCCTGCGGAGAACAAATAAGAGATGTCAGACACGAGTATCACCTTACCTCAATCCGCAATCTCCCTAGTAAGCTTTCTTCCGACATGTATGTGCTATCTGCTGGTGTCTCGGTTTGGACCGATTTGGACCCGGGAGGGGTTACCTGCGGAGGAGACTCCGACGCTCAAGTCAGCTAAGAATTCTCAGAAAGTCAAATCTTGTGATTAAGGGATTAATGAATGCGTACCTTTAATTTGTAGGGGTTCATGCGTATTTATAGATTATTAATTATGTTTGGCCACGTCATGAGTTGGGCTTTTGATTGGGCCATAGTTGGGCGTAGGCCAAGCCCAGGTCCCACAATTTGGTTATTGAGGGCCCTAGGATCCTGGTTGGTCATGTTTTAGGTTTATCAAGTTCTCGTTCCATTTGCTCAAGTTGGCGGCTTAGGCCGCTTACTATTGATTGTTCGACATACATTATCATAGTTTGCGTCCGTAAGGGGCTATATAGGCGGATCTCATGATTGTAGTCAAGTTAGGCCGCCTAGATGTAGTACAAAGATATTACAGTATTTAAAACAATTAAATTGTCAACTTATCTAATTAAAAATAATAAACTACAAATAAATTATTGTCATTTATGAATTATAGGTCAATCATCTTCGATCTAATTTAACATGTTTAACCTATAAATAATTTTTTGTCTATAATTAAAAAACTGGATTTTCTCAATTCGACTCAAATTCATAAATCAGGTTCACTTACGATTGAATCCCATTATAGATCATAAGTTCTTAAAAGGTGAGAAATGAACCGGATTAGACTAGGGATGGCAAAAATACCCGCGCCCGCGGATATCCGCGGATAAAATCCGCAGCGGATAATTACTACCCATGGGTATTTATTACCCGCAGGTAGCGGGTAGCGGGTAGCGGGTATTATAATACCCGCTTATAAACGGATCGGGTACGGGTATCATACTATCCGTACCTATGGGTACCCGTTACCCACAAAAAATTAAAATTAAAATTTAATTTATATTTTATTAAGTTAAATTTAATTAAAATTAAAATTAACAGTATATTTTATTATGTCAAATTTAATTATAATTATAATTATAATTTAATTTAATTTATATTTTATTTTTATAATTTTATATTAAAAATTTTATAATATATATATATTTTTTAAAATAATTACGGGTATCGGGTATCAACGGATACCCGCGGGTTTTAAAAATATTCGCGAATATTTTTTAAGCGGATATCCGGCGGGTAAACAGGCGGGTAGCAAACGAATTTTTTTTTTTTTCGGGTCGGGTTGCGGGTAGACACTATCTGTGCCCGACCCGACCCGTTGTCATCCCTAGATTAGACATTGGAAGATGGGTTAATGGTATAGTTGTCAAAACGGGTCACCCGACCCAACCCGACTCGGCCCGCGACGGGTTGGCCACTTAGTGGGTCAACCCAACCCAACTCACTTATTAGCGAGCCAACAAAATTAGAACCCGACCCGACCCACCACGGGTTGGCAGGTTAAACGGGTTGAGTCACTGACTCACTTAATTAAAAAAAACACAATTTTTTTTTCTTCAATCTAAAAAAAAAACTAAATTATAATTTTGATTAAAATCTAAATAAACTTCAATACAATCCAAATAAAATTCCAAATTATGTTAAACTCCAAATACAAAACAAAATCACAAAAATATAAATTACTATCTAACATCAAATCATTCTTGTCACTTATTTTTTTAATATTATATATATATATATATATTAATTTAATATTTAAAATTTATTGGCAGGTTAAGTTCATTTTTAATTCGTACTAAAATTGGTAATTTTTTTTCAATCTAACCCGACTTAAACCGTGATGAGTCAAGTTGGCTTGCCGTTATAATCCATTTATAACTCATGTTCATTTTTAATTCGTAATAAAATTGGTAATTTTTTTTCAATCCAATCCAACTTAAACCCGTGATGAGCCGAGTTAACTTGCGATTATAATCCATTTATAATCCATTTTAACGGTTTTAGTTGACGGTGATCCTAAAATGATCCGAAGGGTTTCCATTTAAATGGCCGAGTTGCTATGCATCGTCAAATTGATTTATTATATAATATCTTTTTCAAGTGCAATTTCTCGTCTCCGAGAAATTAGATTTCTCTCCATGGCTCTTCCTTTTACTAACTTTGTGAGTGATCTTATTAATCATTTATTAAAGGGTAAACTTATATCATCAATTGCTCATTAAATTATGGCACGTCTTTTAATGTCTTTTATTATCTTTTTCGGAAATATCACCCACATAATTTTCGTAAATTTAATATTTTATGATCGTAAAGCAGGATACACTTACTTTTTGAGTTTTCTTTTCATAAGCACTTACTTTTTGAGTAAACAATTGTTATAGAACTACACAAATTTGAAGTTGTGCTGAAGCTCTTTTCAGCAACTAATGCTCACAGTTGCTCTTTTTGGGATTCTCTCCAATCATTTTAAGTTGATTTTGAAATTTATTGGGTTCTTTTCAGATATCACGCTCCGATGAAATTAGCCTCATGCCAAGTTGCAACGTTGTTTCTCTTTAATTAATATTTTTTCATTTTAGAGATTAAATAATTAATTTAGATAACATTTTCTTGATAAAATTAAATATTTATAAATAGTTCAAATTGATTTAATAACGAATGATAAGGTTTACTAATAAAGTGATAAGATAAAATTAACCAATCTTATAGAAAAGGTGAATTTAATTTAGCTTGAAAAATACTTTTAATTAATATTTTATAATAATAATTTAAGACTTAAATATGTTTTAGTTCCTTAATTTTAATGGAGATATATGTGAATGAATGATATGGTTGATTATGTGTTGATTAAGGAGATTTGAAATCTCAATTGAATGAATTGGTACTTCCTTTTATATGCTAAAACTGTATTGAACCAAAGTACTAGGAAAAAAGTGCCAATTTGAGTAACTAATTAGGCCTAAGATCACCTAAAAACATAAAATGCTTTTGCTATCAATTGATGCAACGTTGAGGGCCATCTTAGTGGCGTTGAGCATAGTGTCCTCTACAGTCTTGGGAGCATTTTTCTCTAAGGAGTTGAGCGGTGGATTTGACCATTGAGCGCAACCTTTTGCAAGTTTATGGGCATTGAGCGGTCTCCAGGTGGTGTTAAGCGTCAACTGCACTGCATGTCTAGGAGCATTTGTTGCTCCTGGCGCCAAGCGATAGGTTATACCGCTAAGCACCAATTTTCGCGAATGGTTAGACGTTGAGCGGTGCCAAATGTGACGTTGAATGCCACTTATTACTAGGAGAATGACACTGAGTGTTGCCACTAAGGGTTGGTCTTCTCTAATGGTTTTTGTTTACTCTTCTTATGTTGTGAATGGTTCTGTTTGGCTAAACTTATCTTATTGGTATAATGGTTAATATTTGATATGATGTTATTGTGGTGAGTATGTATAATGATGGTACTGAAGGAATTTCAAGGAGAGATATTTTGTGGTGACAACTGTAGTGTATGCATTGACATACCGTTTCAATATGGAGGTATCATGTAGTGTTCACAGTTAGGTAGAGTAGAATAGGTTATGTGGTGAAAGTTGTTGGAGGTCATAGTCATTATACTTATTTGGTCCTAGGCACGAAGGGAATTTACCATGTGTGTGGTTGGGTGATAACCCTTGAGGCCAAGCTTTGCAGAGCTTGGGAAGCACAACAAGTGCATACCACTAGTGAGTCTGATATCAAGTGATGTATCTCGATAATTGAATTTAGTATCAACTCCTTGTGTGACTATAGACATAGATATGTTTTATACCATTGTATAAGTATTAGCATGATTTAATGATATATGAATATTTCTTTTGTACAGTAGCTTACCTCATTATGTGTTTCATGTTGGTTGTGTTTTATTTGTCTCTTTTGCAATTAGAGGCGGACCATAGGCTTGAAGGGGGGAGCCACGACTCCCCAAACGATTTTTTTATTTTATTTTATTTTTTATATATTTAAAAAAAATATTTATATATTATTACTTTATTTATATCAACGATTTTTATTTTATTTTATTTTCTATATATTTAAAAAAAATATTTGTATATTATTACTTTATTTATATTAATTTAGTTTGAAAAAGCTTTTTTAAAATTTAAAAATTACGTTTTTCCTCTCTATTATAATTTTTTATACTTCTTTATTTGGTTTCTATCTCTTCTATGCCTCCATCTCTTTCTCTCCTCTTATTTCCATCTCAATTTTCACCACCAATTTCTTATTATTTTCAAAATCAAACTACACTACGACAAAATTGAGGAGTTAAGGAACATTTTGGATCAAACAATTTCTTCTTTTCAGTAAATTCATTTTTTACCCCTTTTTTTGGGAGCAATATGTTTTCCTCTTGTATGTGGCTTTTCTACGCTCTAGTCATATCTCTATCTATTGGAGATCATAAAATCATGCTCTAATTGTTAATCAAACTCTTCTTTGTGTAGATAGAGTTATTTTAGGCTTTAAAGTTGTGTAAGGGAAGAACAAGATTATGAATCTACTCTAAGATAAGGGAAACTAATCATTTGGAAGTTATTAGTTCTCTTAAAAATATTGAGTCTTACTTTTAAGATTTAATTTCGGGTATTCATAAATTTATCTTTTCGTAAATAGGTGAAAGGTGACAAATTTATATTAGAAAAATTATAGTAAAGAGTAAAAGAATCAATTCGTTTTTCAAGAGGAAGGCTTGTGATGAAGATGAAAAAAATGCATCTACGTCATCTAAAATTGAGAAACTTCATGAGAATCCAAAAATTGAAGAAAATGAAAAACAACTCTCTAAGGTTCCTAAAGTTACATATAATGAATTTGAAAATGCTTTAGAATGTGATCTGGGGAAGCATCTTCAAATTTGGCAATACGCACCAAATCAAATTGATGAGGTACGAAAGGCTTATCTAAAATTGGGTTCATATCAAATGCACCCAGAAAATTATCCGTTGTTTGGTAAAGATGATCATCCAAGAAGATTTCAGTACACATGGTTTAGCTTATTTCCTTCACGCTTAGAGTATTCGCCATTAAAAGATGTTGTATATTACTCACCATGCTATCTTTTTAGTAAAAAACCAAGCGGACGACCTGACTCAGATGTTTTCATTGTTACAGGTAATTGAGTTGATTTTCATTGAATTCTAATTGGCAATGAGTTGATTGTCATCAACACGTTTTAACTTTTTGAATGTTTTTTTATAGGTTTTAAAATTTGGAGAAAAGTTAACAATGGAAAAAATTGTGCTTTCCTTAAACACATAGGGAAGGATCCTTGTTCACCACACAATATTGTAGTGTCTGCTTGTTAAGACTTGTTAAATCAAAATTGCCACATTAGGAATGTTTTGGAAGTACAAAGCTCGGATCAAATTATGGAGAATTGGTTACGTCTCAAGAGTTCAATTGACACAATTCATTTTTTATCACTTCAAGCTTGTACTTTTAGAGGTCATGATGAAGTACTGAATCGAGGAACCAAGGTAATTTTCTTGAGATGATAAAACTCATAGCATCATAAAATGATGAAGTTGCAAAAGTTATGTTGGAAAATGCTCCATACAATTCCAAATATACTTCACATAAAATTCAAAAGGAGTTATTGAATATTCTTTCTAGTAAAGTGAAAAATCATATTCGTGAGGAAATTAGGGATTCCAAGTTTTGTATAGTTGTCAATGAATCTCGTGATGAATCAAAAAAAGACCAAATTGCTCTTGTTTTGAGATTCGTTGATAAAAATGATTTTGTTCAAGATCGATTTTTTTATATTGTGCATGTTAAAGACTCTACAACATTAACTTTGAAGAATGAATTATGTGTTGTACTATCTCGAAATAATCTTAATGTTTCTAATATCCATGGTCAAGGGTATGATGGTGCTAGCAATATGAGAGGATAATGGAATGGATTACAAGCATTATTTTTGACTGATTGTCCTTATGCATATTATGTTCATTGTTTTGCTCATTGGTTACAACTTGCCTTCGTTGCTGCATCAAGAGAAGTTATTTCAATTCATCAATTCTTTTTCAAAATTGACTTTTATTGTCAATATTGTTTGCTCTTCTAGTAAACGTCATGATGAGTTACAGGCTGCCAAGTTAGATGAAATTGCATATTTGTTAGAAATTGATGAGCTTGAAAATGGTAAAGGGGTAAATCAAATTGGTACTATAAAACGAGTTGGGGATACCCGTTGGAGCTCCCATTTCTCTTCTATTTGTAGATTGATGAATATGTATGATGCAACTTGTTTAGTTCTAGAAAAAAATAATGTTGATGGATCTACTTATTCATAACGTGGTGATACTGATAATGCTTACAAAAGCTTGATCTCATTTGAGTTTATACTGATCTTGTATTTGATGAGATAAATTATGGGAATAACAAATGTTCTTTGTCAAGCATTACAACAACAATCTTAGGATAAAGTTAATATTATGCATCTAGTTTGTTCTACAAAAGGACTTATTCAAAACTTGAGAGAAAATGGTTGGGATAAGTTATTAAAAAATGTGACTTCTTTTTGTGAAAAACATGCAATTGAGGTGTCTAATTTTGGGGCTTCTTATGTAGCAAGGCAAGGACGCTCTCGTCACCAAAAAGATCATATTACAATGGAGCATTATTTGAGAGTTGAAATATTCTTTATTACCATTGATAAGTAGTTACAAGAGTTAAATTGTAGATTTAATGACCAAGCAATGGAGTTATAAAGCGTTTAATATTGATAAAATTTGCACTCTTGTAGACAAATATTATCCCATGGATTTCAATGAGCAGGAGAAGATTAATTTGAATTTTCAACTTCAACATTTCATTATTGATGCTCGTCAAGATTGAAATTTGAAGGATTTATCAACAATGAAAGAGTTATGTACATGTTTGACAACAACAAAAAAGTCTGAAGTTTACTACTTAATTGATATATTACTTTGTCTTATCATGACTCTTCTAGTTTCTGCAACTACAATTGAAAGATCTTTTTCTGCAATGAAAATAATCAAGAACAGGTTGAGAAATAAGATGGAGGTTGGATTTTTAGCAAACACTATGATAATCTATATTGAAAGGGATATTGCAACTAGATTCAGTTCTAATTCAATTATTGAAAATTTTAAGTCATTGGAAGAGTGTAGAGGAACACTTTGACTAAACGCTGTTTTTCTTTTAATATATTATTGTTGATGATAAACTTTATGTTACTCTTTCATATATATTATTGTCATATTGTTTGGATTCTATTGTCATGAGTGCTTGTTTTGAATAGAGAAAATGATGTAAAGAAATGAATTTTTTAATTAAAAAATAATTTATATATAACAAATATAATTTGCCCCCCCTAAAATTTTTGTTCAAGTTCTGTTTGTAATGATCACTTCACTGTGTGAGCAAATGAGGACACATATGAGGATACTCCCTTGGTGGAAAGCAGTGAGACTTTGGAGTTGTACTTTGGCTTCCTATAGTAGTATATGAGTTGTCTCTCTTTTTGAAAAACTTGTAGATATCTATAGTGGTTTGTATATTTCATATTATTATAGTTATTATTTTGGAGAACTGTATTAATATTTGACTTAATTATGTTTTGAGTCCCTAATAAATTTGAGAATTTTCAATTAAGTTCCTAATAAATTTTTGTAGTCTATTGAATTCTGAATATTTTAGCAATTTTTAATTGAGTCCCTACAGTTAAATGTTTCTGTTTATTGTGTGATGTGAGAGTTATTTTGCATTGTCACTCTCCTTAAATGTCGCCACATATCCACATAAGGCCATATAATATCTTATATCTTGTTATAAGAGATTGTGATGATGAGATATTTCTCAAATATTTACTGTATTTAACGAAAATTGGTTTTAACTTTAATTTAAATTATAAATTTCAAAATAAAAAAAATATAAATTATAAAAATATTAAATATATATAACTATAAAATTATGAGTTATAAAATATAAAATTACAAAAAATTAAAATTAAAAAATTTACAATTTGATAATTTTAATTCATAATTTCATAATTTCATAATTTTGTAATTTTATAATTTTATAATTTTATAATTATATAATTTTATACTTTTTTATTTATATATTTTATAATTTCGTAATTATGAAATTATTTATTTTTATAATTTTATAATTTGTTAATTTTTGTAATTTTATATTTTTAGGTTTTTATTTTATAATTTTGTATTTCATAATTTCATAATTTTATAATTACATATTTTATATTTTTATAATTTGACTTAAATTTAAAAACAATTTGCTTTAAGTACTTCAATATTTGAAAAAGAACTCATCATGACAATTTCTAGTAACAAAATATTATGTGACGACATTCGATGAAGGTAAGAATACAAGATAACTATGTCACATTACAAAATTTATTATAACATTTAACTATAGGGACTCACTTGAAAGCTTTTGAATTTTGATGCAATCAATAGACCACACAAGTTTATTAGGAATTCCATCAGAAAGTTTCCAAAATTATTAAGATTCAAAACATAATTAAGCCTTAATATTTTATATAAGCCCTATAACTATTTGTTTGCTTTATCAATTTTTAATGTTTTATTTAATAGTTTTAGATGTTACAGACAGGGTAAACAATTTAAGTATTATGATGAAATGCGTTTGAAATGTCAAATAAATTTAAGAAAATCTGATTAAAATGACTAAACCCTACATTTCTAAAGTTAGGAGACTATATTGAAGGAACTAATTCCAATATTTACTAAAAATTAAGAGATTAAAAACATAATATAATATTTTTGTATTTTTAATTTAATGTGTTTTTATATATATTGTTTTAATTAATACAGTCAGTTTTACTGAACTAATAGTAACGTTGTATGTTAATGTTAGTTTAAAGAAAAAATTATATTAATTTTTTAAAAAATATATAAAATAAATAAATAAATAAACCGAAAATGATCGTAATAAATATAAAAATAAAAAACGTTATTAAATCACAAATTTAATTGATAATTTGCTTTTAATGATATTTGATTTTATAAAGTAAAATAAAAGTATAAGCTAGTCAAAAGTTAAAATAATTTAATGTTCGAAATATGCAGAAATTAAATGGAAAATTGTATATTAACGTCATGAAAAAAGGACAGTTGATAAGAACAGGTGAGAGAAGACCGAAAGGAACGATTGGATAAAACCGAAGTTAAAATCAATTATGTTTCACAAACTTAACATATTATGGGACGATAATTATTATAAAGTAAACTTTTGATTGAATGAAGAAAACGACCCATATGATATATAAGGATAGAAAAATGAAGTTGGGATAAAGGAAACAAAATTAAATATATGAAAAATGCTGAGAATTAGAAAATAGAGCTGAAAGAAGGAAACAAAGAAAAAAAATTGAAATTAAAATGAAATAAATTAAAATAAAACGGAAAGAAGAAGAAAAATTAAACAGAGAGTACCAGAAATTCAGAATACACAAAAAAAATAAAGTGAAACAGAGTTGAAAAGAGGTAATTACCGGTTACACAAACCAATATTTAAATTATTGTTTGAAAAAAAGAGCTTATATTTAATGCACAATAATGTTATCTCCATGGCCCTTTTTATGGTCCTGGTTAGGGTTTTCCCAGTAATTATCTTCGTATAAAGATATTTGTGGAGTAAAAAGTGATGACAGGCGAAGAGAGCTAACGATTATTTTTAATTACTACATGATTTAGACGATTACTTTTAATATTTAAAAATTAGATCTAGAATGTATGTCATAGCAAATTTATAATATTTTATAAACTATTATATTGTTTATCTACTTATCGATGTTTAAAAATGCCTTTCAATATTTTGTGTGAATTGATTGATTTTAAAATGTCTTTTGTCGCTTCAGTTTATGGTTGAGGTTAAAAGGATTTTAAAATTTTTATATTGTAAGATATAAGTCCTTTTCCTTTTCATTCGTTTTTTTCCCTGTACTTCTCTTTGTAAATTGTACTCCATTCGTTTTTATGTTGTTGTCTTTGTCATGTTTACTATCGTAGTTGATGGAACTTTTTGTCCATTTTTCTTATTCACGTCTTTGCCACTAGCTTATTGCCGCGTAGTCGTTAATATTAGATATGAAAAAAAAAAAAAACCGTCCTACATGTATTTACATATAAAATCTTGCATATAGTTACTACATGTAGTAATAGATAATAGATATTTTAGTACCCACTTATTAACAAGATGAGTTTGTTATGATGTGGGTATTCATTACCTCTTAAAAATAAAAATAATAATTTATTATTCATATGTCTTGAGACTTTCTGATATAATCAAGATTAGCTTTTTGCTGCTAATTCGAAAGATTAGTTTTTTGCTGCCAATTCGAATAACTCACACTTCAGTTGAAAAAAATAGTTGTTTTTCCAGTTTCTCATCTTAATGCCTCATTTTGAAAACCTACCTGAATCCCACACCTATTCACCTTATTGAAGCTGATGACCTCATCGATATCATCGACGCTGAACTCCTATCTTTTCGCGTGAGGGTTTCCCTTCTTCCCTTCCACATCATGAACACGACATGTGGCAGCCACCGTCGACCACTAGAGGTGCCGTCGTTCAGACACGTCTCCGAAATCATTGCAGCCACTACTAAGTCATGCATAACCTCTATTTTTCTTCCTTTGACGATGATACAGTAATATTAATAAGAAAACTACATATTAATAAGGAAGTTGCATCACAACTCATCAATTTAATTTTGATTGATAATTAAAATTAATTTTGATTATTCCATTAGTATTTTTATTTATGGTATTGTATTTCTATATTTCTATAAATAATCCAACTCTAAATAGAGTGGAGGCACATCAATTTTGAATAATGATATTGTAATTCTTCCTCAATTCAATACATCTTATAGATTCTATTCATTCATTGGAACCTCAATAGTTTTGTAATTTTTTGAATAGTTTTATTTCTAGTTCTACCTACATCAGTGCTATCAGCTTGGAGCTTCCATCGACATTAATGACAAAGACAACTTGTACTCAAACAGCCATGCATGAGTAAGAGGAACGTTTGGAGAATCAAATCACGTCGAAACTCAAAGCACGCCTCATTGAAATTACAACATCCATTTGACAAGCTATTGTTTCTTTGATTGATCACCGAATATCAGAGACATTACAGAGCAAAAATCGTCCTGCGAATTTCAATTATTCTTGCAGAACACAGTTGGCGTGAATTGATTTTTCGTGTTTTGGTGGTGATGCAATTTAGTAGTGGATATATCAATGTGAAAAATATTTCGCAATTGATGGCATCCCTGAGGATGTGCATGTAAAATTAGCTATAATCCTCTTTGAAGGGAAGGAACTATAAGACCCTATTTTTTATGCCCTAAAAGTTAAAGGGCCTAGCCTCATCTGTTGGGCCTAAGGCTGGACCATAGGGTGCCTAAAACCCCTAAACCAGCCCTAACACTTTCATTTTTCCACTTTTCAGAAAACTCTTCTCCTCCCCCTCTTAGAGCTACAACAACGAACTCTACTAGGGTTTGGTCCCAACCTTGGTCAAGCTAGCTCAAACCCATTTCTCTTTCACCTCGCAAATCTGTTCTAGGAGCTGGGGTGTCTTTTCTGCTCGTGCCAAACCCCTCACAGTAGCTTTTGATAAGGTAAGGGAAGCTAGGGCTTTACTATTTTTTTAATTAAGCTGCCTGTTTGGTTTGTTTTACGTTTGGGTGCTTGATATATGTTGCTGGTTGTGTGACAACATGTTGTATGTACTGCTATTATGGTTCAAATTGGGTTTTGCACTCAAGAGAGCAGGTGCGTTCTGCTGAAATCGCTCAGGCGAGCTAGGTGATCGCTCAAAACCCATTGGCAATGGCTCTGTAGAGTAGTAGAGACCACTACAAGTGCAAACATCTAGTGAATCCGACTGATTATATGTATCTGGATAATTGCGTCTTAGAGTCTTGCATTGTCTGCTATCACATGTTTGGATGACTGATATGTATTCTTGACTTTGAATTACATGTTTTAGTTGTATGATAAAAATACTTTTACTCTAACTTACCCTTTTTGTTTGTTCATGTGTTTTGTGTGAGGTTTTCTCCTTTTGCGATGATCATCAATTTATTGATGTGAGCAGATGTGGGAACTCCTCATGGTCATCAGGGTAATGGAAACTCTGCAGCATAGCTAAATCTTGGGTTGGATTCCCTCGCTCCGAGTACACTTTTAAGGCATTGTAGCTTATGTACTACTTTGCTCTTTGAGCATGTATTTTGAATAACTGTCAATTGTTCTAATCTTGTTTTTTCGTTTATGGCATCGTAGTGTGCCTTGGTTTCTTTCCTAGTATCTTTTGGATAACTGTAAGGAGTGACACATATACTCCATGATTTTTCTCTTTATATTATTCTTCGTGATGTCTCATTTAATTAAGCTTATTTATTAAATGGGACGTTACATTTATGGTATTAGAGCAGTCGTTCCTTAGAGTCTGTGGACTTGTGTGCCTGCTTAGCTTTCGTTGTGTCTTCCTAGTGTTGTTAGCTAAGTTTCTTGTCTAATCAAGTTTGTCTAATGGTTTTTCCTATGTGCCTAGTGACATGTCACCTCCTCGTACAAATCCTCAACCTCCTAGGGGCGATGTACCAGATATCACAAGAGCGATAGAGGCCATGGTGGCAGCCCTAACTCAGCAGAGTAATGCTATGATGCAACAACACGATGCTTCTATGCAACGTCAGGAAGTATTTATGGAGTAGCAGTAGTTGGTGATTCAGAAAATGGAGGCTACAAGGGTGGCTGTTGAGGCTGCTCATTGGCAACACCTGGAGGCCTACGATAGTTGGAGGAGAACAGGACCACTGCCCTTGTCTACGGCCCTGAACCACTACCTCCACCCCGAGAATGGAGTTTGGAGGACTTTTTGAAGCACCACCCAGTCAAGTTTAACGGCAAGACCAGTCCTAATGCTGCAAATCAATGGTTAAAGGATATGGAAAGGATCTTTGATGCAAAGATGTACCCAGAGGAGAGCAGGTTGGCCTTCGCAGTGTACATACTCACGGGAGAAGCAGAACATTGGTGGATCAAAATGAAGTCCATCATGGAGGAGAGGCAAGAACTAGTCACATGGGAAGTCTTTAGGAGGAAGTTTCTCTCGGAGTACTTCCTGGATAGCGTGAGATACGCTAAGGAGGTGGAGTTCCTCTAGCTGACCCAGGGAAACAAATCTGTGACTGAGTATGCAGAGAGGTTTAAACACCTCAGACTTTTTTATACCATGCCCTTAGATGAAGAATGAAGATGTAGAAAATTTGAGAACGGTCTCAAGGGAGACATCCGTCTGATGGTGGCCTCACTATCCATCAAGGATTTTGTAGCCTTGGTGGAAAAGGCTAGGCTTATGGAAAAGATGAAGGTTGAGGTGAAAGCTTAACACCCCCAGCAGTAGAGAATTGGTGGACCGTCTGGGTCCAAACCTAGGCATGAAGAGAGGAGGAAACCATATGCTAGGCCTCACCCTCAGTCCCAAGGGCCTAGAGGTTCTTCTTCCCAACCGAGCATAGTATAGTGCTTCCCGTGTGGAGGAACGCACGTGAGGAGTTTTTTTCCCTCAACTGGTATGCTTCAAGAGGTGCAACAATTGTGGCAAGGAAGGCCACTTCTACAGTGGCATAAACTTTAGTTCAGGCCCTATCTCAGAACCACCAGAGGAGAGGAGGCAACAGGCCTCAGGTAGCAGGCCGAGTATATGCTGTGATTGGAGCAGAGGCAGCAGACTCGGGTAACCTTGTCATGGGTAGTTGTATGATTGCTAGTGAATCTTTGTGTGTATTGTATGATTATGGAGCGACACACTCTTTTGTGTCAAAAACTTGTGTGCAAAGATTAGGTCTGCCAATTTGTGAGCTGCAATGTGACCTTGTGGAATCTACTCTAGCGTTGGGTTTGGTCAGGATATCGTCCTTGTGTGCTAAATGTCCAATGGAGGTAGAGGGGCACATATACAAAGTGAATTTGATATGCCTACCTCTTCAGGATTTGGAGGTGATCTTGGGGATGGATTGGCTCTCTGCCAATCGCGTTCTTATAGATTGTCGAGAGAAAAAGTTGTTGTTCTCCAACTCAATGGAGCCTGAGTTGTTATCTTCTCAAGGAGTTATTAAGGAGATCCAAGGTGGTGCACAATGCTTCATAATCTTCATGCATCTAGAGGTGGAGAAAGAGGAAGGGATGTTTGTTATACCGGTGGTGCATGAATTTGAGGATGTGTTCCCGGAGGAAGTACCAGGGTTGCCTCCCAGTAGAGAAGTTGAGTTCTATATTGATCTGGTTACCAGAAATCAGTCTAATATTAATGGCTCCTTATCGTATGGCTCTGGCTGAGTTGGTAGAACTCAAGAGTCAGATTGAGGAATTATTGGGGAAACAATTTATACGACCAAGTATGTCACCATTTGGAGCACCGATTTTGTTGGCGAAGAAGAAAGATGGGAGCTCACGCTTGTGTGTGGACCACTAGCAGTTGAATAAGATGACCATTAAGAATAAATACCCCCTTCTGAGGATAGATAATCTGATGGATCAGTTGCATGGGGCATCAATGTTCTCCAAGATAGATATGCGATCAGGGTATCACCAGATCTTGGTGAATGTGGATGATGTACAGAAGATAGCCTTTAGATCCAGATATGGGCATTACGAGTACGTGGTGATGCCTTTTGGTGTGATCAATGCTCCAGCTGTATTTATGGACTACATGAACAGGATCTTCAGGCAATTCTTAGATAAGTTTGTTGTAGTCTTCATAGACAACATACTCATCTACTCCAAGACTTAGGAGGAAAATGCAGAGCACTTAAGGTTACTGCTTAGTTTCTTGAGGGAGAAGCAATTGTATGCTAAGTTGTCCAAGTGTGAGTTTTGGATGGGAGAAGTACAATTCTTGGGGCATGTAATATCTGCATAGGGCATAGCGATGGATCCAACAAAAGTTGAGGTAGTGGTAAAATGGTAAAGTCCCAAGTCAGCAACAAAGATCAGAAGCTTCGTGGGTTTAACTGGCTACTACAGGAGATTCATAAAAGGATTCTCCAAAATAGTGGCGCCTCTGACACAGCTTACCAGGAAAGACCAACATTTTTCTCGGACATATAGGTGTGAGGAAAGCTTCCAAGAGCTTAAGTAGAAGTTGACGAGTGCTTCAGTGTTAGTCATCCCTGATGTTGGTAAACCCTTTGAGGTTTACACTGTGATGCCTCGCATCTAGCTCTTGGTTGTGTGTTGATGCAAGAGAAGAAGGCGGTGGCATATGCTTCGAGGCAACTTAAGGTGCATGAGAAAACCTACTCCACTCATGACTTGGAGTTGGCGGTTGTAGTATTTGCCTTGAAGATCTGGAGGCACTATCTATATGGTGCACAATTTTGTGTGTTCAGTGATCACAAGAGCGCCTCAAGTATTTGTTTGATCAGAACGAGCTGAACATAAGGCATAGAAGGTGGATGAAGTTCTGGAAGGATTATGATTTCAAATGTTATATCATCCGGGGAAGGAGAATATGGTGGCAAATGCTTTGAGTAGGAAGACGGTACATTCGGCGCATCTAATGATCAAGGAGATGGAGTTGCTAAAGAGATTCAGAGATATGTAGATGCAGGTGGAATTGAGATTCGAGTTCATTAGGTGTAGTACTCTGACTATATCTAGTGACTTCTTGAACTTAGTCAAGGAAAGGCAGTTGGCGGATACTAGTCTGGTAGGAGTGAGAGAATTGCTTGGAATACATGAAGCAAAGGAATTTGCCTTGGGTAGTGATGGTGTACAGAGATTCCAAGGTAGGGTGTGTGTACCTGATAATTTTGAGGTAAAAAGGTTGATCCTTGAGGAAGGATATAAGAGTCTTCTTAGTTTGCATCCTGGCATGACTAAGATTGTATCAAGATCTCAAGGAGACCTTCTGATGGCAAGGTATGAAGAAGGATGTAGCTCAGTTTGTATAAGCCTGTTTGACATGTCAAAAGGCAAAGGTAGAGCATCATAGGCCCAGTGGAATTCTACAACCTTTGGATATACCGATGTGGAAATGGGATAGCATAGCTATGAACTTTGTGACCCATTTGCCACAAACCTTTAGGGGTCACGATACGATTTGGGTTATAGTGGACCGATTGACCAAGAGTGCCCATTTCTTAGCAATGAACCTGAGGATACCTATGGCCAAGTTGGCCCAGCTGTACATTAAGGAAATAGTAAGATTGCATGGGGTACCATCAAGTATAGTTTTAGATAGAGATCCGCGATTTACTTCTCGTTTTTGACAGACTTTGCAGAGTGCTTTGAGTAGCAAGTTGACTATGAGTTCAATCTATCATCCCCAGACTAATGGCTAAACAGAGAGAACGATTCAATCGCTTGAGGATCTATTGAGGACATGCGTGTTGGATCATTTGGGTGCATGGGATGAAGTCTTACCTTTGATAGAGTTCACATACAACAAGCATTGACATGATGCCATATGAAGCTCTTTATGGCAAGAAGTGTAAGACCCCTCTATGTTGGTACCAAGATGGGGAAGTAGTGCTAGTTGGGTCAAAGTTATTGGAACAGACTACAAAGAAGTTGAGAATGGTGAGGGATAGGTTACAAACCTCTCAAAGTAGACAAAAGGCCTATGTGGACCGAAGAAGGAGACCCTTGGAATTTGCGACTGAAGATCATGTGTTCTTGATGGTGACCCGAACCACTGGTGTGGGAAGGGCTCTCCGCTCATGGAAGCTTTCTTCTAAGTTCCTTGGCCTTTATCAGATCTCAAGGAGAATTGGGCCTATGGCTTATGAGATTTCTTTGCCACCTCAGTTGGCCAATCTTCGTCCGATATTTCATGTCTCACAGTTGAGGAAGTATGTGTTTGACCCATCTCATGTATTGGAAGTCGAGGATGTACAGATCAGGGAAGATCTTACGATGGAGGTACCACCCATTGCTCTGGAGGATAGTCGAGTTAAGGAACGCTGGGGAAAACCAGTTAGTCTTGTCAAAGTCAACTAGGATCGGAGGACAGGTGACTCTACTTGGAAACTAGAGGAGGATATAAGGAAGTCACAACCACACCTGTTTCCTGGTAAGTCTTAATTTTCGAGGTCGAAAAATTTTGTTAATGGGCTTAGTGTCGCAACCGAGATCGCAGCGGGACGGCAAAAATAATTTAAAAAAAAAATAAAGGAGTCGCCACCATAGTTTATTATGGGAAACTATAGAAAAACCTTAAAAAAAATGGTCTTCGAAACCAAATTTGGGTTCGGGAGTCGATTACGTGTGGGGAAGGTATTAGCACCCCACAACATCCGTCTTAACATAATTCCTTATTTAATTAAGTGTGCAAGATAGAATTTGATATTTAAAATATTGTTGTTCCCCAAAAATCAAACAAAATAAAAACACATATAAAATAATAAAGATTAAAAACAAAATTAATTTTTTTATTTTTTTTGCCCAACAAGGATTGGACCCTTGATCCTACGTATTTCCATTTGTAAAATCAGGGATAACGTACTTCTTTCAAAAAATGATGTTTGATATTATTATTTTTTTTTTTAAGTTTTAGATTTATATATATATATATATATATATATATATATATATATATATATATATTTTTAATATGAAGAGAACTTGAGATTCTACATGATAAATATTTAAGTTATCAAACAAATATGAGATTTGACATAATATTTAAAATGATTTTATAATTTTTTTTATTATTACTATTTTTTTTTAAAAAAAGAATTAAAAGCCTATGAAAGAGTGTTTTGATTATTAAGCAAGTTCGAGACTTGACATGACATTCAAAACTTATAGAAAGAAAATATAAATTTTTTATTTTATTTATTTATTATTAATTTTAGAGAATTAAAGCCTACAAAAAAAATACCTTTTTAATTACCAAGATAAAAATAAAGCAAAAGAGAAAGGTTGAGCACATCAATGACAAACACAAAATCATATTACATGAGAACCCCGAACATATTTAATCATACAACAATTCAAACGATCTTATATTTGATGTTATAAGAGAATCATGAAAAGCATTAGGAGTAAAGAAAATTTACCTTAAGTGACCCCCTTTTGTGTGTGTGCTCTGTAATAAAAAAGAGAGAGGAGTTTTTCTAATTTTTTTTTCTGTCCCCTGCATTGGAGAAGTTCTTGTGCTTATATAGGCACTTGGGGGTACCACTAAGATCCTAGTCTTTAATTATAAGAAACTATACGGGGAAGGAATTGGTCTGGATGAAACATATTATAGCAATTAAATTGTTGCATAATATCCACGGTATTGATTATAATTATTAACGAAATATTGCATGTAATTACTAGAATCATATTTTCTGTCACATAAAGATCGTGATCAAATCATAACATATTATTCATATAATTGATTCTAATTATTACCAGGAATATTTTCTTCTAAATATTAAAAGCGTACCATTCTCTAAAAGAATTATTATCGGAATATTTGCTTCTAATTAAAATAATACATTCCCAGACTCACAATGCAAAGAGACACATAAGTGTAAATGCAAGATATTTATTCAAATTATTATAAAAAAATATTGCTCCTAATATTATACTCTTCTCTAAAAACAGAAATTATGAAATGTCCGTTTCTGACATGTCATGTGGAGAGTGTAAATAGCAAACAGTGGGGTGAAAAATATGTAAAGCATTTGGACTCATGAAAAGAGTGTGATAATTAAAAATAAATTAGATTCTCCTTCTCTTGGTTTTTTTCTTTTTCTTTTCTCCCATGGTAGAATTAAAGTTAAAAAAACCTACCATCAATCAAAACATATTTTTTATTTTATTTTATTTTATTATTTATTATTATTATTATTATATTATATAGGGTTAATTATGTTTTTCATCCCTCAAGTATTATGCGATTTTGTTTTTAGTCCCCCAACTAACGTTTGCTCCAATTTGGTTCCTCATGTTTTGAAACGATTGGAAATAGTCCTCCTTTTTGGACGCCGTTAGTTTTATTTGACACCTGGCAAACGGACTGCCACGTATGGATCCCATTTTAAGCTGTGTTAGTAGAGTGTGTTTCTGCACGTGCTAATTAAAGAGAAGCTCATCCAAATAAAAGAGGGGTTGGGAAATTTAGAAACCCTAAAATTGAAATTTGTGAATTGGGGCTTCGAGATAGTGAGGAATTGATGCATATCGTCACTGGGCAGGCAAAGTTTGGCATAGTTATTGCGTTCTTGACTGATGAAGAGTGGTAGCAAAGGGTTTCCATGTACGCCGCGAAATACAGGTTCGAAAATGTCGCAAAGTTGTGCGTCATCTGCTGAAATGTCATCCAAAGTCAGTGGGTGTGGGGAAAGATTGTTGCTCCTAAAGGCATCTACTGTGAAAAACAAAGGGAGATTATTTTGGAGATGTCGAAATTGGGCTGTAAGTTTCAAATCCCGTGACTTATTGGATGTTGCTTTTGTATTTGTGGTAATGGTTTCATCTTTTTCTTTCGCAGACCAATTCACAATGTAATTACTTTGAATGGGTTGACGACGAGGAATCTGATTTTCAAGGGAAAGAAAAAGAGAGTGAAGCCAGTGGTGGAAAAAGAGTTGATGGTGGGAAAAAAGGTGAAGAAGATGAAGTTTCTTTGAAAAGGGAGAAAATTATGCTTGATTTGATGAAGAAAAATGAGAAGTTGAAGATGAAATTGCAACAAGAGAAAAAAATTAGGACATTCCTGTTTTTTTTATTTGTGATATCGTGGGTCTCAACAATTGTAATGGTGTTCATGCTGTTGTTCAAAGTTAATTGCAATGTTTGAGATTACTGTAGTGGGAAGTTTTTTGTAGTTGTGATTATGATATTATTGGAATTGTAATGGAATTTCAAACTTTTGGTTACTGTTATGTCTTAGTATTTGCAATGAAAATGGAACTTGTAGTTGTGATTATTATGCGTTTACTGTTATCATCAATCTCAGATTCTGAAATTTTTCCTTAATACCACATTCAGGGAATTGAAACAAAACTCACAGGCCCAAATAATTACATCATGATTTACTGATAAATAGTTTTCATTCATAAACAATAAAACGTAATCCAACAAACAGTAGTTGTCAATTAAGTCTAGCAGACAAGTGGTCCCAAATTGTTAATACAATAATGCAATAGTTCTGCAATCAAAAAAGTGGGTAACTTTCACTATGCCCAATATTCTAAAATAGTGGTCCACTATTATAATGCACTACATTACAGAAAAGTGGTCCACCATACAAAAAAATCAACAAAAAAACTTCATTTTTTCACATTCACGTGGGCCATGCTGAAGTTGTAGTACTTGCTTGAGACCCGAAAACCCTTGTTCCCATTCTTCTTCTCGTTATGGTGGTTCGAGGTCTTTCTCCTTGGTTGGTGGATGCTGCAACCCGTGATTTGGTCTTTCTCCTTGGTTCTACTGGTGGAGCTAAGGTTTGATGTTCCTGCAGTGTTGCTTGCTGCACTACCAGTTGTTTGCATCTGTCCCTGCCAATTTGGTTTGAATTAAAGATTCAGAAGTTGTATTTAGGAATGAAAGAAATTGTAAGTAGTACAGATTTGTGTTTACCTTTCTGTTTCTGATTCCCCTTCTACAGCTTCTTATATTATGGCCTAACTGTTTGCACTTGCTACATTTGATGATGGTATTCTTCTTTGATAGTTTGGAATGGCTGACATGTTCATCAGCTTCCCTTCTTCTTAGCTTTTTTGGTCTCCCAGGTGGAGTCTTGT
>Ga0214544_1002177_pt1 | contig 41324 bp, 22 predicted proteins | sample CNSS3metaG_FD_160074 | JGI IMG/M metagenome (GOLD analysis project Ga0214544, IMG submission 160074) | Root nodule microbial communities from cowpea collected in UCLA plant growth center, Los Angeles, California, USA - CNSS3 | ecosystem: Host-associated > Plants > Roots > Nodule | place: USA...
ACAGGTCAAGGCTCTCAATTTGGGCAAGATTAGAAAAAGTATTTGGAATAGAACCAGACAAGTAATTATGAGATAGGTTCAGGACTCGAACTTTTTGCATGTCTCCAATTTGAAAAGGGATGCTACCACTTAACATATTGCATGATAAATCCAACCCAGTCATTTTCTCAAGGATGAAGCCTTTGTAAGTGTAAATATTATTTTTTGTTCCAAACTCGACAATAGCGTTTATGTCTTCATTTTGATAATCAGGTGAAGGCATAAACAATGACACACTAGCATTAATCGTAGATTCTATTGGTGAATTGAGCAACACGGTTGAGTATACCAATGATTTGTCCGAAGAATCATAATTCTCTTCTAGTCCAAAGGAAATGTTGTTGAAGCAAGATGGTATTGAACCCTTGAGCTTATTATGCGAAAGATCCATAATGGTGATTTTTGGTAATTGGCATAATTGAATTGGGATGTAACCAGCAAAATTATTCCCGCCAAGTGAAAGCACTCGTAATTCTGACAGTTTATCAATCATGTAGGGAATATTTCCAGAAAAATTATTATCCCTTAAGTCTAGAGTTTTAAGGCTTGAGCTCTCAAAGAATCTGAGAGGTATAGAGCCCGAGAAAGCATTCTTTTGCAAATACAAGAAACTCAAGATTGATGGATTAAGATGTGAGATTGAACCAAATAATCTATTTTGTGAAAGATCCAACACAGAAAGCATTACTAGGTTTGAGAATTCAATGGGAATCTCACCTTCCAATTGATTATTTCCCATAAGAAGGACCCACACACGTGACAACTTTTGCAATTGAACTAGGAATTGAGCCTGAGACTGAATTGTTGGATATGTCTATTGTCATCAATCCATTACCATTCAAATTTTCAAATACTTCTTTCAGAGTGCAATTGAGGTTGTTGTTATTGACAAACAATTGTGATAAATATGTAAAATTGGAAAATTTAGGAATATTCCCATGAAAAAGATTGTTGGAAAGCCTCAATGCTACGAGACTAATGCACCCCATTGCTAATTCATCCGGTATTTCACCTGAGAAGTGATTGTGAGACAAATCCAAGGAGGAAAGTTTTTGCATTTCACCAATTGAAGTTGGTATACTTCCTTCAAAATTGTTTGTTGACAGATTTAACCTACTAACCACAGGAAGGAATGCACCAATGTCTTTTGGCAATGAACCAGATACATTGTTGTTTGAGATATCTAGCCAAGTTATATTTTGTCTGATGGAGGACACTTCAAGTTTTCCATCAAATAATTTATTTGAAACCGAGAAATATGAGTCTTGAGTTATTTTGAATCAACCAATTTGGAAATGCTCCAACCAGTTTGTTGTGCGAGATGTCGATATATTGGAGCTCTTTTTGATATTGGAGAAAACTTGGAATAAGACTTCATTTATCTAAATTTAACTTGCAACTTCGAAGGATGAGAGACTTTAATTGAAATGTTGGAAACCATTGTTCATTTTCAGTTTCAACTTGTGTTTTAGGGCTTGTTGAAGAAATATACAGAACCTGAAGTTTTGAATGGTTAGCCAAAGTGCTCAATGAAAATGAGCCTTGTAGGTCATTGCCAAAGAGAGACAAATATGAAAGGGATGTCATATTTCTAATGAAGGATGGAAAGTTGCCACTGAATTGATTTTGAGAAAGATCAAGAACTTGGAGATTTCTGAAGATGCTTATACACTTGGGAATTTTACCGCTAAACCTATTTGAGTTGAGACCTAACTCTATAAGATCTTGAATTTCACATAATCCTGAAAAAGTGATAAAGTAACAAAGTCATGGTTTTGATTAAGGTTTTATAGTGAGAAATGGACTTTAACTAGAGCAAAATAACTAAAAGTAATGTTACACCATTAAATGTTTGGAGACATTAAGGTTAAGAGACAACATTAACTATTATTTTAAGGTATTCTTTTATAAACATTTATATGTAGGAATTCATAAAAAGAAAACTAGCTAAGACATCACAATTTTACCTTATCCTAAATAAAAATATACGAAGCATTTATATGTATGTGAAACAAAGCTAGTTTTGTATACTTGTATGATATTACCTTCTATTGACCCGTATAAATTATTTGTAGCCAAGTCTAACACTTTCAATCTTGGCAAATTTTGAATATCTGCAATAGAAAACATATTGTTAAGAGACGGAATAATATTATGAAAGAATTGATATAGATTAATGGTTTCATTGTTATATTATTTTAATTTTTAAATATATTTTATGTAATTGTAAATTAAAAGTAGTGAGCTCATTTGTTTAATCTTTTAGGAAACAAAAACTTTTTAATAAAATTTACCTTCGGTGCCGGATATAGTTAAGCAAAAAAATCTTCTCAAGATGTTGAAATTAAGAGTAACAATATTTCTACTTTCGAAGCTAATTATCAAATCATCTAGAGATTATGGAATAATTATATACTTCCAACAGTATCTTTTGGTCTGAGATACTTTATAACAGGTTAAAAAAAATATATAGCCGAATTAATCAACAAATTAATTATATTATCTGACTTATTTGAAATATTATGATGTGATTAAATATAATTTAATAAAATACAAATAATTATTGATTATTATAGGAAAATATCATAAAATAAAATAAAAATAAAATAAAGTTTAGTCAAACTTAATGAACATTTATTTATAAAAACATTTATTTATAAAAGGAAATTAAAATTCTCTCTTATGCCATAAAGTTCTTTCAGAATAAACTATCAAGAAAGAGAGGGTGTGAGAGAATAAAAAAAGATAAAGAAATAGATTGAAAAAATAAGGTTAAAGAACATAAATTGAAGAACGCATTTTTATTGGATCTCTCATGTGTTAATGTGTGAAAATAATAAATTTTAAGATCTTAAAATAATTTTCTAAAATAGATTATGATTGTATGCAAAATCACAAATTAATTTACATGTGATATTAAAATCTGATTGTTAGATTTATATTTCTCCTAATGTTTTTTTCCAACATATATTTTCTTAAATTATGATAAATCCTAATTATGAATTTAGGAACTTTATAAAATTATGAACCCTAATTATAAATTAAGGAATTTCTCCATGAAATGAAATTTACACTCTAATTTATGTTTTCTCCATTTTAAAGAATTTTAATTATTAGATTTAAGGATTTTATGTTGTCGCTAAGATGATGTTTTGCTACATTACCTTCTCGCGTGCAGTGTGAGTAAGTCCATCAAAGCAATTTAAGAACCGGAACGGTTATGTTGCTTGAATTGAATGAAAAATTGCACATCTGTCACGTTATGGGTTTGTGCAATTAGATTGAATTAATTAAATGTTCTCTTACGTAATGACGTGAGTGAATGATGCATCATAGTTCCTCTTTCTGTGAATGAATTGGATTGATGCTTTTCCCAATAATGTAAAGGCATATTCAATTACAATTAATAATCTAACTTTATTATATAAATAATACTTTTTTTAAATTTATAATAATATGAATGTTTTGTTATTGTTAAATAAAAATTAATGAGACTACGTATGGTTATAACAATTAAATGTATTTATTTATTTAAAATCAAGCACCGACACATTTTGTTAGTGATTAAAATTTTAAAGTTTTTTGTTTTCAAATTATGAATGTTTTCAAATACAAAAAATATGGACGTTAAATTATGAATAATTTATTTATAGGTTAATTAAAATTCATTATCATAAGGTATTTTAGGATCATTCAAAAATTGATCAATTATTCTTATAATTAATGAGCATGATGGTAGATAATTTTGTATGTGTCATTACTTTTACTTGTATATCCAAAGGTACCATAAGGTAGTAGGTGATTCTAGTTGATGTATATTTTAATTATCAATAATATTATATAATATGATTAACATCATTATGTTTGTGTATCAGTGGATCTCCGAAAAGAGAATATTAGTATGCATAGAATGACTATTTATTTTTGAATGTGTAATATGTTCTAATCTTCAATGGGTTGAATTTTCCTGACTAGAGTGAACAAGTCCAATTTCACTTAGGTGTATTGGATCTTAATTTGGCTTTTTAAGATGAAAAGCTTGTTGCTATCACTAGTACTAGTAGCAATGAAGAGAAACCTATTAAAAAGTTTGGGAAAGGTCAAATAGACTTAGCCTGATGTTTATGCTAATGAGCATAGAAAACAACATTAAGTATGCTCTTCCCAAAACTAAGAATGTAAAAAAGTTTACAAAATTTGTGGAAGAGCACTCTCAAACTGCTGACAAGTCCCTCGTTGGGACATTGATGAGTACGTTGACTACCATGAAGTTAGATAGTTTGTGTACTATGCATGAGCATGTGATCGAGATGACAAGTATCACAACAAGACTCAAGTCTCTAGGAATGACACTGGATGATAGTTTTCTCATGCAGTTCATTTTGAACTCATTATCGTCTGAGTATGGTCCATTTCAGATGAACTATAACACCACGAAAGACAAATGTGCATGAATTGCATAATATGTTGGTTCAGGAGGAGACCAAACTCAAGAACTTAGGAAATCACTTCATTCATTACATGAGGAGTCAAGAAGCTAGAAAGAAAGTTGTAAAGAAACATAGAAAGGGTAAATGACCATTAAAGATTCACAAGTCCTCAACCAAAATCTAAAAGAAAAATGACAAATGTCATTTATGTGGGAAGTCTGGAAATTTCCAAAAGAATTGAATAAAGCGTATAGCTTGGTTTGAATAGAGTTGTCAAAATGGGTTGGAACCCGCGAGCCAATACGGCTCACCACGGGTTCAGATCGGATTAGGTTGAAATTTTTTTACAAATTTCAATACGGGTTGATTTTTGACCCGGCTCACCCGGAACCCGGATCACTCGGAACCCGTGGTGAGCCAGATTGACTCACCAACCCGCAAATAAAGGGTCACACAATGTTTTTTATTAAGTCAGGCTTTGAATTTGGGTCATTTTAGGTTATTTTTTTTAGCCAACACATAGATAATTTGTATTTTTGTGATTTTGGTTTGTATTTGGATTATATTAAAATTTGTTTAGATTTTAATTAGAATTATAATTTAGCTTTGACTAAAAAAAATAAAAAAAAATTGTATTTTTTTTTTAATTATATGAACTCGTAAACCAACCCGTTTAACTCACTAACCCATGGTGGACCAGGCCGGGTTCGATTTTTTTTCTCTCGCTAATAAGTGAGTCAGGTTGGGTTAGCTCACTAAGTGATCAACCCGTGATAGGTCGAACCGGATCAGGCCGTGTTACCCGCTTTGACAGCTCTAGGTTTGAATCATACATAACTAAAGTTCCCTATAATACTTGGCACATTGATTTTAGGTGTATGACTCATGTTTCTAATGTGATGCAAGTATTCCTTTCAACTTGAACCATAACCCAAATGAGAAGTTCCTTTTCATGGGGAATAGAGAGAAAGTTTCATTGGAAGCCATCAGGACTTATTGTTTAATCCTTGACACTAGATATCACTTAGAACTTATGGATACTTTTTATTTACTTAGTAACACTAGAAATTTAATTTCTTTATCTAAGCTTGATTTTGTTGGATATTCTTTTTAAGATTCAGAATGGATGTTTTAGTTTGTTTAAACGTACTTGCTTGATTGGATTTGGTACACTTTATGATAGTTTATATAAATTGAATTTGGATAATTTATGTGTTGAAACTCTTATGACCTTGCATCACAAGTTTTGCACTAAACGTAGTTTAGTGGATGAACGATCTGCTTAATTGTGACATAAGTGTTTGAGACACATTTCCAAAGAAAGGATGCAAAGATTAACAAAGAATGAAATCCTTCCGAATTTAGATTTTACTTATCTGAGTGTGTGTGTGTGTGTGGATTGTATTAAATGTAAACAGACAAAACGAACAAAGAAATGAACCACAAAAAGTACTCGACTTCTTGAAATCATACACACTAATATATGTGGTCTATTTGATGTAAATTCTTTTAATAAAGAGAAGTATTTCAACACATTTATTAATGATTTTTCACGTTATAGGAATATCTATCTACTACATGAGAAATCTATGTCAGTGAATGTCTTGCAAATTTATATAAATGAAGTGGAAAGACAATTGGACAAAAAGGTGAAAATCGTAAGGTTAGATAGAAGTGGTGAGTATTATGGAAGATATGATGAAAGTAGACAACACCATGGTCTGTTTGCTAAGTTCCTTGAAAAACATGGTATTTGTGCTCAATACACAATAATAGGCACACCGCAACAAAATGGTGTCTCAAAGAAGCTTAACCGAACCTTAATGGATATGGTTAAGAGTATGTTAAGTAATTTATGTTTACATGTATCGTTGTGGATGTATGCTTTAAAGATTGTCATGTATTTTTTTAACAGAGTTCCTAGTAAAGTTGTTCTAAAGACTCCTTTTGAATTATGGACAAATAGGAAACCTAGTTTGAGACACCTAGATGTTTGGGGTCGTCATACAAAAGTAAGAATTTACAATCCACAAGAAAAGAAACTAGATGAAAAAACAATCAACGAATATTTAATTTCTTATCCAGAAAAATAAAAGGGTATATGTTTTACTATCCTACCCATAGTACAAGAATCGTTGAAATTGGATATGTTCAGTTCGTTGAGAATGGAGAAACCAATGGAATGAAAGGTTCACAAAATGTGGAAATTAAGGATGTTAGAGTGCATTCATCTGGCTAGTACATCTTCCTTAAGAGTTGTTGTTCCATGTGTTGTAGAATCACACAACAATAAAAAAGAACAAGAAATTAATGATCCCGAAGTTAACAATGAGTTGGTAGTAGAACAATTAACCACAAGAAATAGTATTAAGAAGATCTCATAGGAAAAGAAAGTCTAATATTTTGAATGATTATGTGGTTTATCTATAAGAGTCGAAAAATGACTTAAGTATTGATAATGATCCAGTTTCATTTTCGGAAGTCATTAATAGTGATAATTTTGATAAATGATTATATGTTATAAAAGATGAGCTTAAATTAATGGCACAAAATGACATATGAGACCTTGTAGAATTGCTAGAAGGATGCAAGAGAGTTGGGTGTAAATAGGTCTTTAAGACTAAGCGTGACATCTCATGACAATATCGAACATTATAAGACTCGATTTATTGCCAAAGGTTTTACTCAGAAAGATGACATTGACTATAAGAAAACATTTTGACCTATTTCTAAGAAATATTCCTTTAGAATTATCATGACATTAGCAACTCAATATGATCTTGTTGCATTAAATAAATGTTAAAAATCTATCTTCTTGAATGAGGATATAAAAGATAATGTTTATATGGACCAACCAATGGGATTCACTGAAGAATGGAAGGAACAGATGGTGTGTAAACATAAGAAATCAATATATGGACTTAAGCAAGTTTCTCGACAATGGTATCTTAAGTTCAATAATGTCCTTTGGATTTAAGGAAAACAATGTTGATCAGTATATATACCTAAAGGTCAATGGGAGCAAATTTATATTTCTGATTTTGTATGTTGATGATATCTTACTTGCGACTAAGGATCTTAGTCTATTGAGTGAGACTAAGAGGTTTCTGTCTAATAACTTTGAAATCAAAGATATAGGTGAGACATACTATATGATAGGAAAAGAAATATTTCGTGATAGATCACAAAGACTATTTGGTTTGTCTCAAAAAACATATATTAAGAAAGTTTTAGAGAGATTCAGAATGGATAAATTTTCAACATCTCCTATTCTAATACAAAAAGGAGGCAAGTTTAGTCTCAATGTCCAAAGAATGATTTTGAGCAGAAACTTAGAAGGAAGATGTCCCTTATGCATTTATTGTTGGGAGTTTGATGTATGCTCAAACTTGTTTGAGGCTAGATATTAGTTTTGCAGTTCACATGTTTGGTAGATACCGGAGTAATCTAGGACTGAATCATTGGACAACGGCAAAGTAAGTTTTAAGATACCTACAAGGAACAAAGAATCACATGCTTACTTATAGAAAATCTTATCACCTTGAGGTGATCAGATATATAGATTCACACTTTTTCAACTGTATGGATACAAGAAAGATTATATTTGGTAATGTGTAAACGATTTCATGAAAAAGTGTGACGCAGTCTGTCATTGCTGCATTCACAATAAAAGTTGAATTTATAGCATGCTTTGAGGTCACGGTTCAGGCTAATTGGTTGCGAAACTTTATTTTACGACTTGGAGTAGTAGACAGTATTGTCAAGCCGCTGAAAATTTATTGTGATGAATTCACAATAGTCTTATTTTCTAAGAACGACAAGTATGCCAAAGATGTCAATCAAATGGAATTGAAATACTTTTTTATTAAAGAAGTTTAGAAACGTATAATGTCAATAAAACATATTAGCACTGATCTAATGATTGTTGACCCTTTAACAAAAGGGTTATCGCCAAAATTGTTTGTTGGTCATGTAAAGAATATGAACATTATGTCTACTAGTGAATGTTAAATTTTAATGTTATTAATGTTGATGTATAAGTTTCTGAAATTTGTGTTTTCTTCTTTATTTTATTATGCATGTAAATTATGATGAAGAAAACAAATTATGTTATTGTTATTGAAATGATATTATGTTTGAACCCATTATGGACTTCTCATTGTAAAGTTATATTAAGGAGAAAGAGATTATATAATAGTACATGGAAAGGAACATGTCGACTGAATGATGTGCAACCATCATTACTCTTGTTATTTTTGTATCTTTGATAATGAACAATGATACAACCAATTTATGTAATACCCTTTAATGCACACTATGTTTGTGTATTAAATCACATAATGTTATGACATCATGAGTTATGTGGGATAATGTTAAAATTAATTGACAAATTAATTTTATTATGTGACTCATTTGAAATATTATGATGGACCAAATGTGATATAATAAAATATAAAAACTTATTGGCTATTATAAAAAGTTATAATAAAATAAAATAAAGATAAAATGAAGCCAAATCCAACTTGATGGACATTAATTTATAAAAGGGATTAAGATTTTCTCTCTGTGCGACCATAAGGTTCTTTCATAGTAAGTTATTAAGAAAAAAGAGAGTGTGAGAGAGAAAAGAGCAAAGAGATAGATGGAGAAAAAGAGGTTGAAGAAAAGAGATTGAAGAAAACATTCTCATTGAATTTTTCATGGATCAATATTAATATCCTATTATGACTTATGTATGAGAATCATGAATCTTAAGATCCTAAAGTAATTTTTTAGAATGAATTATAATCGTATGAACAAAACTACATATTAAATTACATAGTACCAGAATGTTTTTATTATTTAAAAGTTGACGAATCAAGTTATCATATTTTCTTTTATTTTTTTTCTCTATAATAGATAGGTTCTCTATTAACTGCATTCAAATACATATAGGTATATATAGCTTTCTTTAGATTAAATTTTAGCCATCTTAGTAAGATCTAGAGTGTTCAAACCATGATAGTTTACATCCTGATATTCTCAATGTAATTATTGTTTTTTGTGGTATACTAAGAATTAAAATTGTTTTAAAAATGGTAAGCTTGAGTACAATAAGGTGAAAAATAAGATTTTTTTTTTCAAGGGTCAGAATGGATGGAAATTGTTGTCTTGGATCCACAAAGTCACAAATAAATGAATTTGGTATAATTTTTTAGTATTGATGGGTCATCCTGTGGTTACTTAACTTCTATTCTACCTTAAAACAATTATGATGGCACGGAGACCGGAACTATGAGAAAGGAAGATAAGGTGTATCATCCTTACTTTTTCACACAACTTCTGGATCAATTCAGAAAACATCATTTGTCGAATATAGATTGGAGACAGTTTTGAAATTTTTTGTCTCAAAAGAGAAGAAATCAAGGTGGTAAGATGTATGGCTGAGATACAAGAGGAAGAAGAAGAAAATGAAAAGGTATGGATTCGAGAACAGAGGGGATGATTTTTCAATTAAAGTAGTTTAACTTCAAATAAATTGATACTAATATGTTTTTATTTTAAAATTTCTTTAATTTAACATTGATCAACAGAGTAAAATCTATTTTTAATACTATTTTAATTTGTATCAATTAGTCAACATTAATAACCATAATTTTAAAAAGAAAATCTCTTACAATATTTTTATGTTCAACAAATCTTAACGAATAAAATAGAAAATAAATAAGTTATAATAGATGAAAGAGATAAGTGTAGATAAAAAGGATGAATGTGGATGAAAAAGATTAAAAGAACGTGAATGAAATAAATGAGAAAAAAATGCAAATGAAGGTGTGGATGAAAAGGATAAATACATTTAAGGAGATGAGCGTGGTTGAAACAAGTAAATATGATTAAAGAAGATGAGTGTGCATGAAAAAAAGATGAATATATTATTAATGTGAATGAAGAAGACGACTATGATGAAATTTATATAGAAAATGAAAAAAAAGATTAATTTCATATTTGTTGTTAATAACATACCATTCCTAATACATAAATTTTAGGGTTAAGTATGATTTTAGTCCCTAAACTTTGATCCAAAATTGGAATTCGTCCTTGGTCGAAACTTTGATAAATTTTGGTCCCTAAACTTTAAAAACGAATGAATATAGTCCTTTTAATCCAATTTTGTTAACTTTTTTTTAGGTTTCGAATACATTTCTTAGTAAATATTTAGCCGAGAATGTGTTAAACGGCGTAAACAACTCCAATATTTACTTAGAAATGCGTTCGAAACCTCAAAAAAAGTTAACAAAGTTGGGTTAAAAGGACTATATTCATTCATTTTTAAAGTTTAGGGACCGAAATTTATCAAAGTTTCGACCAGGGACGAATTCCAATTTTGGACCAAAGTTCAGGGACTAAAAACATACTTAACCCTAAATTTTACATTTGTTTAACAAACTCGAACTAAAATAAAAAATAAAATTAAGATTAGTATTTTATTTAAAATATATTAAACCAGTTTAAATTTAAATATTTATTTAATAAAAAATTAAAGGTAATTTTTTGTTTTCTTAAATTTTTAGAAAGTTATTTTAGTTTCAGTTAAACTATAATAATATAAATATTTATTTATTTAAAAAATTAAAAATAATTTTACACTTTTAATTCTTTTAAAAGAAAGTAATAATATTTTATGTCGACATAGAGTAGGCTTAATTGACTCTGGAAAATAAACTTATATTTTAGTAAAATGAGAAAAGAAAATAAGAAAGAAAGTATTTAAATCATATTATAAAGAAAGAAAGAAACTTCCATAATTTTTTTTTAAATTACAGCATATTGATGAAAAATCCAAGAAAGTATTCTCATTATGTAAACTTAAAATTGTGATCATAAATAAAAAGGTAAAGAAAGAAAGAGGTACATCAATCGTGGAAATCCTTCAAAGAAACATATCCATTTCAAAATTCTACTTTTTCTTGAATAAAAAATTTGAAGTAGAAAAAGGAATTTGATGAAATAGTGAAGTATGAAGGAGAAACTAACTGACCTTTGCCAATCCAACCTTGATACTCGTTACTAGACAAGTCAAGGCTAAGCAACTCTTGGAAAGAACTAAACAATGAACCGTTTATCAAATGAGAACCTCTTGAATTGAGACCGGCCAGAAACAAGTGTGTTACGTGTTGTTGACTTGAGATATTGGAACATTTGACTCTATTCCAAGCACAACAATCACTACTTCTATTTTCAATCCATGAACCCAATTCCAACTCATTCCGCTCATCCCGACCTAGAGATAAGATATAGCTCTTGATTTGAAGTAAACCAATTCTCTCATTCTCCAAGCACCCATCACATTCTAAAACTGCCACAAAATACAACAACAAACTCATTACCACACCCAACCTCATTTCTAAGCAACTATGAACTCATTTCATTCCACTTCTTACCAATAAATATATCATGCAAAACTCTTTGAAAATTCAACAAAGGAAAATTAAGGACAGTTTCTGTTTCCATTTCAAACATTAAGAAGTCTTTGCCGTGAGATTCTGGCAAAAGGCGTGTTTTCAGTAGTTTGACATCGAGTGTAGCATTAAAGAATTTTGGGAGTGTTTGTCCAATCACTAATTTCCAACCTCGAGACTATTTCAAAAAGAAGATAGAAATTAATGAGGGATGGGACAAAATTTCTTCCTATGTCAAATGAAGCTGCTACGAACGAAATCAAGCCACATCCTATATCTCTTTCTCACACACATGTAAGGGAGAACAGGCTTCAGTACTTCTTATCTAACTACTGTTTTGAACTGGCTTTAAAGTCCAATCCGTATGTGATGATCATCTTCATCCAAAGTATTTAACATCCAATTTGCTTCTTTTTTTTACTAAAGTTAAAATACATAAATTAATTATAAGTAGTAAAACTAAACAAATCAAATAGTAAAGAAGGTTACCAATTTTGACATCTTTCTTTTCCTGTACAAGTTACAAATAAAAACAAGTTTGAGGCATCAGTGATCTGAAAATATATGTTAGTTCAAAATCTCTCTCTAATATTAGTCACAATTTCTTATAAAAGAAATATATTAGTAACATTTTACACCTGTGTTGCACTCGCCGATTTGAAAGGAATCACTGATATATGCCCAGCAAGTTCGGATTTATCTTGCAAAGTCCTGGATGAAATGCAAATCAGATTTGTGCACAGACCTTAACCGAAAAAGACAACCATTTTATATAAAAAGCAATACACATAGCTAATTTTCATTTTATTCTCCTCTCAAGTATATAAAAGATTAATTAGTACAACAAAGCATGAAATGACCTGCATTAACCTTCCATACTCTCCCATTCCCTACACCCATCCTCCTAGTTCAAAAAGAATGCCCAAATGCAGGTAACTTGCAATTATTTTTTGAGCAAGCTAGCCAGTTCTCCTTTCTCATACATGGAGCTCAATATATCACAACCGCCAACAAGCTCACCATCCACAAAAATTTGAGGGAATGTGGGCCAGTTGCTATAGTTTTTAAGTGTTTCCCTCAATCCGTAGTTATACTCTTCATCCAGCACATTTACACTCTCATAATCTACTGCTTCACTTTCGAGAATGGCTATCACTCTCTGTGAGAATCCACATAATGGTGCACTTCTAGGGCCCTTAATGAATGCAACTACCTTGTTTTCTTTAACCAAGGTGTCAACGAGGTTCTCGAGAGGGACAGTTAATTGCACGTGGCGACCAGGTGTTAATCGCAGATCAGGCTTCCTTTTAGGTGGTTGCCTGACCCAAGTGGCATTTCCTGATTCATTGCCAGGTGGAACTTTTCCACTGACTTTTATGTACTCTTCCATCCAAGACTTCCATGCTTGGGTTAGAGCTTCCCTGTCTGGTTCCTCCACTAACCCAGCCTGCAACAAAAATTTTCACCAAGAAAAGCCCACCATCAGCAATGTATTTTAAGTGGAAATCTTTTCAGGCCCACTATTCCATGCTTAGTCATATTAAAAACCTTTCAAGAACAGCAAATTATTATGATGCGTTAAACGAGAAAAAGAGTTTTCAGGAGATCATATTATCATATCACCTCCAAAACCGTTTGTCGTCTGTGCTTTTTAGTCTACTTTGTGGTCTTAGATAATTTTAGAAAACAAAAAGAAAATTACACAGACTGTGATTTACGAGCTAGTATTAGTATGATTACTCTGATAATTTGTATGGTTTTCCATTTCTTTAACCGAAGTAGTTCATGGAAATGAGTAAATCACCTTTCTGAAAGCTCGTAACTCAAATGGTTCAACAGAAATGGCAATATTATGAAAAAATATTAGTCAAGGTTGGAAGGAATGATGTTCCTGGTTCATGCAACTCCAAACAAACTACACATGAAAAATTGCTATGAAGCATCTAAACATCATTGTGAACCTCTTCTAAATTATATTACAAGGTTCGGTCAATACTGACCTCATCCAGACTAGATCACAAGAAACCAAAAAAAAAAAGTACAATTTATACTACAGTGCTCAAATTGTAAAACGAAAATCTGAACTCTCAAGCACTGTTTTATGTGGGTTTAATCTTGTGCTGCACATTCTAAGGGATCATGTTCGTGTAGAAGAAATTTTCTTCAATGAAGAAAAAGTTATTGTATTAACACAAAGCACTGAGATGATAAACCAAAGTAAGAAAACGAAGAAGGTTAAAAAGGATGGGGGCAAATGAGTGCGCTACCAAAAACAGTGAAAGGATGAAAACAATCAGTTGGAGTAAAAATTATTTCATCTAGAATGGCCTATCAATCAAACAAATAGGAATGCAAAAGGCTCTAAAGCACAATTATCAATTCGTTCCTATACACTAAAAAACAAACAAACTAAAAAAGGAAAAAGGTTCTTTGACACTACATCTTTATTCTACATTCATTTGACAATTGGGTTTTATAATAAAATATTATATTAACATAATAAAAATAAATATAAATAAAAGATTATAGTAAAATAATAATTTGTGAAGTTCTAATTTGTGTGTAAGAGAAAAAATAGAAGTGTCAAAGTAACATTACGCCCAAAAAAATACCATTATACATTTTCCCTTTTCATCATTTGACCAGGTACTTGGTAGGTACTATGCTTCAAGTTTCAACTACTTTTCCTGTTTGAAATGCAATCTCTGAAATTCCCAACTTCAATCATTGAGAATAGGAAGGTAACTAGCTAAGGGACATTTGTAAAAATCAATTTCCTTTCTCTTACATTGTATTCCACAAACCACAGTCCACATGTCTATTACTAGCTTTCCCCCACGGAAATACTATTCAAGAAAGGAATTGCTAATTCCATAGTACTGCCACTATGAACATTAACGTTGGCTTAGTTAGAAACTTCATAGTATTGAGGAAAAGTTTCAATGTTGTTCAATACTCCACAGATAAAGTAAGGGGGAGGCAGAAATCAACGTCCATCAGGGTATTTTGTTTTCCTTGTCTAGAAATGGTGTTAAATAACGTAGTTGTGCTGATTAGCACCTTGTCAGCACTACAAGGAAGACTTAGTAAACATACTACTATGTATGGATTCCCCATTGTTTTAACCATGTTTCGGGATTAGGTTGTGAAGAGAACAGGGGGAGAGAAAAAGTTTTTCATTTCGGGAAAATATTCTCTAAATAATCTTTTCAAAATAAAACAATAAGTGATAAATTAACATAAAGTTAAAAGATATTAATTTTAATTTTTAATGAATGAAAGTTAGAAACCACCATAAATATGACTATCAAAGTAATTATTACAAAACCAACAATGTTATAGTATACGGCAATCTATGATTGACTAACCATGCAAAAGAACTTTACACTTCTCATTCTAATTAAATCAACATAATGTGCAAATCTTTATTGTACAATTCCCTTAATTTGAAAACAAATCTTTCTTGTACAACTCTCTTAATTTAAAGTAAAACAGTTGTCATCCATCCTCTCCTCCAAGTTTCCTATCATAGTCTTAGGACACATAAACTTCTCCATAAGTACATCTAAGAAAAACAATAAAAAAAAAATGAAATAAGTTTCCCATATGTTGAAATTAAATACGCATGAGCTAAAATCCATCTTTTAGAAAAGATAAATGAAAAAAAAAATCTACAAATTAGCTTATATATTATAAGCTTATATTATAAGTGGAAAAAATCATTTTGTTTTTTTTTCTTATTTTATTTCCCTATAAATAATTATGAAAAGGTTTATCTGAAAGGATCCTCAAAATCATAAAATTAAAAACCTCTTTGTCCAGGCTCAAAGCATTTCACAGGGTTATAAAGTACTTCAAGGATATCTATAGTTTCTTTTTTAATGGCCAATGCTAATTTTATCTCCAATGAATAAAGATATAACTGGATTTAGTATCAGTCATAATCAAATAACCAAAGGTTACACCACACAAAACGAACAATTCTCCTAGTCATAAGAATAACCAATTGAAAGTTTCTTTTCAAACTCCCTCTTTCTCACACACTTTACAATTCAGAACCCAGAAAAAAAATAAAAACTAACCTTAACGGAGCCACACAGCTCCGGCACCGATTTCCAGTGCGACGAAACGCTCGCCGCAATGTTTCGTGACAGACCGATGAACTGAACCTCGCCTACCTTGTCGTACACGGCGTAGACGCCAGCGCCCGACGGCAATTCTCCGGCGGGGCCGTCGTTCTCAGGCGAAACCGTCACTGCCTCCGTTTCTTCAAGGCTTTTCACGGCCAACACCACCACACGCATACGAGGCTTCTCTAAAACGTAGGGTTTTAGAGAAATTGGGCGCGCGTTCGTCGCGGGTTTTGGTTGGCAATTGAAGGAAAGGGTAGGGGTATTTTGGGAAAAAGAAAAGTGTACACGATGGAAGGAGAAAGATTGCAACGAAGAGAGATTGAGGGAAGCCATTGACGAACGATGGCAATGGTGTAGTGAAAAAGAAGCTAACTGTTTTGTCTCAACGAGTGAGTGGGTGCTGCATCAAAGCGGATACATTTTGAGCCTAAGCCAATGCGATTGGGGCTATTTCTTCCACACCCCCACACCTTTTTTCTCCCACCTCCATAATTTAAGAAAAATATTATACTACCATATTGTTTTCATGTTATTTTCTGGATTAGACTTTTTAAGAAGTATTGAATTATCCTTTCGACTTATATAGCTTGAAAAACAAGATAATTCATGATTATAAAGCTAAATAAGTTTTTATTAGATTATTTGAGAACAGTGTACCTTTTGTCATACATTTTTACAACACTTCTTTTCTTATTTTAGATTCATAATTTATAATAGGTTTAGTCACACAGAAGGTATCCAATTGGGTCTATTTTGAAAATTTGTTTCAATTTGATTTTTCTGTTAGGACATCAGTGACGACGTTAAGTGTGTGTCACGTATTAGCTTGTGATTTTTTTTATTTTATTTTTTAAATTTTTTAAATTTTCTAAATTTTTTTTCTTAAAAAAATAGCTGACATGTGTCAAATTAGGTTGTCACGTGTCAGCTTGTATTTTTTAAACTTTTAAATTTTTAAATTAAAAAAAATTACCATGTGTCAAATATGATTCTGTCATGTGTCAATTATTTAAGTGAAAAATCTCGATTTGGTCCTTGTATTTGTTATTTTGTCTCAATTTAGTCCTACTCTTTTTAAACTAAAGTAATTTCATCTCTACCAAATGTAAATTTTATATCAATATTTCATCTCTTAATTTTATTTATATTTTTAACCAAATGATATTTCAATTTATTTAATAATTTCTAAACAGCTTACATTTGAATTTATAAAGTTGTTTAGAAATTATTAAAATAAATTTTTTAAATAAATTTCAATATTAATTTGGTTAAAAATATCTTATAATAAAAATATCATTATAATATTGATATAAAAGTTAAATTTGGTCTCAATTTGGAAGGGATGAAATTACTTTTGTTTAAAAAGAGATTAGGACTAAATTGAGACAAAATAACAAATACAAGGACCAAATCCAAATTTTTCACATGAATAATTGACACGTGGTAGAATCATATTTTGACATGTGACAGTTTTTTTTTAATTTAAAAATTTTAAAAAAATGAAAAAAAGCACAAACTGACACGTGACAAAACCTTAATTTGACACGTGTCAGTAGTTTTTTCAAGAAAAAAAAGTAAAAAAAAATTAAAAAAAAAGATAAAAAAAAAACCACGAGCTGACATGTGGCACACACTTAACGCGCCGTCAATGATGCCTTAACGAAAAGGATCAAATTGAAACAAATTTTCAAAATATAGGATCCAATTGTAATAACTTTGAAGTTGAGAACCCAATTGAGATTTTGTAACGAAAACGGGGACCTTCCGTGTGATTAAACCTTTATAATAATATATTTTGGGGTTAAATATGTTTTTGGTCTCTTAACTTTTCATGAAAATTGTAATTAGTCTCTCTTCAAAACTTTGACCCAATTTATTTCATCAACTTTGAAATTGCATCAATTTAGTCTTTTTGAGTAAATTTTGCTAGGTTGATTTGATGTTTCAAATGTGTTTTTCAGTTAACATTGAACCGAAAATGTATCAAACATTGTAAACAACTCAAATGCAAGTGCTATCATGAAACATCAAATCAACTTAAAAAAATTTGGTTAAAAGGATCAAATCCACGCAGTTATAAAATTAAGAAACTAAATTGGTTCAAAATTTTAAAAAGGGACTAATTCTAGATTTTACCAAAAGTCAAGATACTGAAAACATATCTAACCCTGTATTTTATTCTAGTTATCTATTGTTGTGTTGATTCTTTCCGAACCTAATAACCCAAAAATAATTCATTTGTTTTTGGTTTAGATATTTTTCAGCAGTTGGATTGTATTATTGCTTACCAATGAATTCTTAATGTAGACATAAACTCAAAAATTGATGATAGGGTGCACTTTTTTGAGATAGTCTAAATATGGTTTGTCAATTTTATAATTGCAATATTGTAATGAAATAATTTTGTTTTCGATATTATATAATCTAAAAGATTAATTCAATACTTTTAGAGAGTAATCTAAAATTTAACATACAAAAAAGTGTTATATGGTCTTCTTTTTAAATTATGAGGAATTTTGAAAGAAGGTGTGAGGATGCAAGAATAAATAACTTACATTAGGCTAAAGACTAATAAGAAAATAGAAAAATTCAAGAAATATTGTTATTAGATAATTGTTAAAATAAAAAATTTAACTCGTTGTAACATTTTTTTACTGGACACAAGCATTAAAAAGTAAATTAATAAAATTACTTAAAATCAATCTAAAGAATAATAATCAAACAAAGTTGATTTAATTTGAATTATTCCTAGCCAATTCAATTTGATTTGCATTCGAGACTTTGGAATCAAAGTAGACCAAACTGCAAATACATGTTTTTAAAATTCCTGGATAGGGAAATATGATATACTTGTAACAATATGGTATCATGATGAAGTTTAATGCTAACGGTAACTGCTAAACTACTTGGTTTTCGAGATATAAGATTACGTCACAAAACACGTTAAATACGTTAAATATGATTAAAGATGATAATTTTAATATGATATTTATTTAAAATTATCAGAATTTATTATATAATATAATAGTTATAAAGCTGTCATTTCCATGAAAATAATAATGTGTATACTAAATATATTTTTAATTGTCTTAATATTTTGAAAAATTATTTTTTAAAGTAATTTATGATAATTTTATTATTAATTTACACATATGGATAAATTATATTTACATTACACGATTTAATGTAGAGAAGTTTTGGTTCCACATGAGAGAAAAGTGGTTGGGTGAGTTGAACATGACTTTGATTATGCTTAATTTTATTTTTATTTAATTTTAAATGAAGTTGTGGAGGGTTAGTGCAATTGTGATATATTTTTTCGAAAGTAATACTTTAACAAAAAAAATTAACAAAGTTGACAAACTGGCGTGACACGCATTAATTGTTTAATTTTTTATTTTGAAATAATTCATGTGGAGAGAGGACAAGGGTCCATGAATTTGAAGTTTGGCAGTTTCTTTTCATTTTCGTTCCACTCATTTACTTCAAAAGCAGTGTTTTCTTCATTGTAGCCTGCATTCCGTCTCAACCACTTGTGAGTATTTTGTTGCATCTTCTTGGTTCATCATTTAAGTTTCCTTTTGGAGTTTGGTGGTTTTCCCTTCTTCTTCCTTCAGTTATGCAACACATTTGCGTTTTCCACAACCTTCCTCGTAGCAAGTGGCGGCTTTCACCTTCGTTTTCGTTGGTTGTGTTCCGTCCCACAAGGTCGTTTTCGTATATTGCAATTCGATGTCTTCGTTCTTATCTGCGAGGTTATCCATCCTCTTTGTCTTGGACATCATGCACTCCCAAATGATATGTTTTTTCTCTATCGCGCCTTAACCCCTAATTTAGTTTGGCCACGTGGGTTTTTTAGGCGTTTTAGGGTTAGTGGGATTTGTGCGTGGTCTATACAATTTTCATTGTGATTTGGGTCTGATTAGGCGTAATTGGTGTTTTACAGGTTTGGGAATCAAAGCCATTGACGAATGTCGCCATTAAGGGAGATAGTCATTTATGGAGGTTAGTTTATAATTTTTGGTCCTGAAATTGTGTGGTAAATATTCAATGTTTGCCTTTTAAGTTCAGTTCGATGTGTATATAAATGGAGTGCTTTGTTTTAGTGTTGCAATGAGTTGTGTATGTTGGTGTCGTGGTTTTGCACGAGTGATTATAAGATTGCACAATTTGGTACATGCTAAAATATTTTTGTGAGTGTATTTAGGTTTTCACGAAGGTTTACGAGAATTATAGGCTTTATGTTTAAAAGGTATCTAGTGAGTATGTACTCCAAAAGTTTTGGTATATTTGGATGGCGATTGAAGTTAACAACACTGGTTTTTTTGCTTACTATGATGTATAATGTTGAAATTTTGCTTCTTCTATTTTAATTTTTCACACATTACTATTTCATATATAATAATATTGGCTATGTTACTACCATGCAATAATATATATGAGAAAGAATAAGTTTCCTCCATGAGCTTTAATAGTTCGTGCTCACAAATAAAAACATGCTTCAATAAGCAAAACTGCTATTTGTTATTGAAACTTACAAATACAAGAAAAAAATTAAACATAAAATGATGTCTTTCATGTTTTATTAGGATGACAACTTCATTTTTACCCTTAATTTTGACTTTCCTATTTTATTTTCTTGTGTGTAAATACATTTTTGTTCTGTGTTTATTTACTGTTTTGAAGTTTTAAGTAAACATTATATTCATGTAAATTTCATTTTATTAAAAATTCATCCATATCATATTTGTTATTTACAACGCAATGTGGTGATTTGGTTTTCAGCAGGTCTATGAAACCGCGAATTGGGAAATAGTTCACTTGTGAAGAATTTTAATAAGTGTGCTTATTTCTTTTTTACGTCTCAATAGTTAAACGGAAGTTATCAACACTGTTAGAGAAGACGGTAAATTTGAGTTTATTCAAAAATATTTGATATCATATGGAAATTTTTTATCTGTTGAATAAAAAATTACTTCTTATTTTGGGACATGTTTATTTATAGATTCAGGTGTGTGAATTTGTTAAAACAAAATACATTGTTGAATTGAATGGTGTACTGAGACATATACATCGTTCAAAGCTAGAAGGTACACCTTTCAATTGGAAAGGGTTGTGGATATCTTGAAATCGTTGTTGAGGGAGATGCTAAGACGATGGGTTACAAAATTTAAAGGTTTTCATGTAATGCAAAACCTAATCCCACTTAGGTGTGTAGATGTTTGCATCTGCTTCGGATTAAGTGTAGTAGGTGATGACGTTGAATTTGATTACGAATTATGTGGGAAAGTTGGGTCATTGTTTGATGGTGAGCCCGTAACAATTAAAAGTATAACTAGGAAGATCAATTCCATGCTAAGTAGCGATGAGTTGGACGATGTGGATGGTGTTTGTTTGTTGTATATATTGATATGTTTTGTTGTTTTATATTTTCCCATAACCTCTAGTAGTATAAGAGCATTGCCTTTCAAATTGTTGGATAACATTGCATCTATAAGCAACTACAATTGGGGTGGTGTCATTTATACTTTCTTGATAGATGCCATAAGTCGGTGATATGAGGTTTACGTGTAACAACAAAATAAGCATGCCATTAGCATAGTTGGGGCAATTTCGATGATATAGGTAAAAGTCTAAATCTTTGTGTTTGTTACGTCTTTTGAAGTTTTCATTAGTACGGAGAAATTAATTTGTGTTTTATTTTGCAGCTTTGGTTGTGAAGCATCTTCCCTTAGGTCATGTTGATCGGGTTTGTTGTTTCCCTAGAATTTTGGAATGGCCATCTCTCACCATAAGGACAACAAACATTGAGTTCACATTTGAAAATAATAAGGTTATTTATGTCCACCTTCAATTTTTGTGGTTCAGATTATGTTGAAATATTTGTTATGTTTAGCTTTAATCATATTTGGTTAATCTATTAATTTATAGATTGTTTGGAAATGGTCTTTAACCGAAGAAGACAAAAGAAAAGCTATTTTGAGGATTGCACTGAATCTCTCTGAAGGAGGCACGACAGATGAAGGTGTTGATGATGTTGGAGGCGATAGAGAATGTTCCCATTTTGTAAAATAGAAATTGGAAAAAAAAAATAGTAGGCGCATTGATAACTTGCAGGCGAAAATCAAGAAATTGCGTGAAGATTTCTTTAAATGTTAAAAACCTCACTCATCCCCTTCTAAAGTGAGTGTAGATGAAGCTGATAAGTTCCATTGTCAACCGAATCCAAAGGAAAGATGTGACCTAGCAATTGTTCCCGTCTATGAATCAAAAACAATTTCATTGGATTTGGTTAGGAAATTGTTATACACAAATGGGACATTGCAACTGCACAAATACAATGCTTGGTCTTTTATTAAAGTTGTAAAGTCTCCAATTTCTTCATTGGTTTAATTTTGTGGTGTCCTTATTTAATTTATACTTCTTGATTGTGAAAATAAATGGACAACTATTGTGCACAGAGGAGTGTAATGGGTTGTGACTAGGGATGTTAAAAAAATTCGTACCCACGGGTATCCGCGAATAAAACTTGCAACGGGTAGGAAATGAATATTGTAAATGGATACCTGCGGGTAACGGGTACGGGTATTTTTAATACCCGCATGTTAATGGAGCGAATACGAGTACCATAGTATCCGTACTCGTGGATACTCATACCCGCTATACTCTAATTTAAATTGAAAAGTAAAAAAACATGATTAAAATATTAACATATTGATTTTGAACGAGTTATTTTGTTATCAATTAGTTTAAAAAAAATCATTTCTTTGTAAACTGTCATTCAACACTATTTAAATGGGTTATTTGGACTTTGTTTGAAATTTATGAGTGTTATGTATTTTATTTTATTTGAATTTACGATTAAAATATGTTGTTAAATATTTATTTTAATTTTTTTGTAAATACCTGCGGGTACCCATGAATATTAAAAAATTATGCGGATACCCCGTATAATGGATATCCGATGGATATGGATACTGATACGGAGCGGATATTTATCTAACGGGTAGGGTACAGGGGGAGCTATTACTCGTACCCTACCTGCCCCGTTGACATCCCTAGTTGTGACCTTGGGAAAAGGTTGACAACATAGAAAAATTATATACATGTCTTTGGCATTTCAATTTCTAAGCATTTATTTGTGAGTATTGAATTTGACTACCAAATTACTGTTGGTGTAGGCTATGTTGTTTGTGGTGAACACTTTCATGTACACCAAAAAAAGGATGTATGGTTCTGTGAAGCGAGTTGTTTTCAGTCTACATTATGTAGTATAATTATTGGTCCATAAAGTGATTATATTTGTAATGTCTTCTGTACTGAATCCATATTCAATAATTTGATTTTTCATTAATGCAGACCATGCTTATTGAAAATTCTAGTAAGAAAAGGAAAGATAGATGTGTGTGGACTACAAATGACTACATGAATTTTCTATACACTCTATTAATTTCATTGGAAGACATATTGAGAGCTGACTTTGTAAGTGCTTTATGGTGTTTTGTGAGACCCAAAAAATTCATATAAATAATAAAGTACAAGTAATGATGGGTTGAGAATAACCTAAGAGAATTTCTTAACAAGTCTTAGACAGGAAATAATACTAGCTCAAGTGGTTAGGAGTACTTAGTTATGTTAAGAGGTTTTGGGTTTGAGTCTTGTGTATGCTATTAGTATGTTTATTTAATTGTGTTTTATTTTGCAAATGTATTGTGAATGCGGACACATGGCTTAAGGTTGTATGTGCGTGTGAATTGACAGGAATCATGTGATAGCTTGTTGGATGTGCATAGACTTGGTGAGTGGAAGGGTGTGAGTTCTTGGTTAGGATGAGTTATTCTTTTTCATGTTTAATATTTTTGCTAAAGAAGGAAAAAAAACCAAGAAACTCTAGAGCTCCTCTAAGAAACCAGAAGGGCAGTGTAGAGGTCGTTGTTGTGGAAGTAAAAAAGCACAATTTAAATGGCCATTAACATTTAATTTAATTAAATTCGTTTTAATGACTTTTTATTTAATTTGGATTGGAAAATTGGGGAACAAGAATTGAAGCTTTGGGGACGAGAACTAGTTCTTTATTTTTGTTACTCTTGATTTTGGTTGTTTAAAATATAAAACTAGATGAGTGTGGTTGCGTTTTGTTGTTGGTTTCTTGATCTGTGAACTACCATTATCATTTAACGCCATATCTTTTATATGCCTTGTGTGATGATGACAGTATTGTGTTATACGTGATTTTTTGTTGCTCTGTGTAGTCCTTTTGGGACTCATTTTCTCGTTCTCGTTATTGGTGTAAAAACGTGTAAAATTTCAAGAGAATGAGGGGTGGTTTACGTTTAGGTGAATCTGTCGTGGTATGGTGCAGGAGTTCTTTTGATTTGGACTTTCATTCAAAATATTGAATTCTCAAAAGAAAAAAGAAATTGATGGGATGTTGCTTTAGGGTGGGGCCGTGTGGACTTGTTCTCTTTCCATTAGAAAATTCATAAAATATTCCATGTAGGCCCAAGAGAGAAAACTTTGCTTTTTCTTTCCTCATTTATGTTGTTGTAGTGGTTGGTGGTGAATAATTGGCCTTTGACTTTTAATTGTTACATTTCTTAGGCTATTTAAGTGATGGCATAACCATGGGGCCTACGTAGCAATTCTTTTTACTTACTTTAAGCTTTTGGTGGTTTGGTGTGGTTCTTACGTAGGTGCATGGTATGGTTTCTTTAGCCATGGGTCCCACTCTTTATTGGAGAATTGTTTATTTAGTCGCGAGTCCCACTTCCTTTTAGAAGTAGTCTTCTTTGTTTTGGACAAATCACATTACGTGATTTTAGAGTGCAGCCACTCCTTTCTGTAGTTTTTTTTTTATGGTTTTAAGAGTTGATTTGTTAATTTTATAGTTACAGTTGGGTTATCTTTAGGTTATGAAGTGATTAAGATTGGAAGGTGGTGATATTATGTACGAGGGTAAAAGTTAAGTATCCAAAATTGTTTATAGGGATATAAGTTATATTAAAATATATTTAGCATTATATTTTTGTCTCATAAATATACAATTAAGGTGATTAATATAAAAATGTGGTTTTAATATTTAGGATTAGTGTTTTAGTACATTTGTTATGTGGTGGCATAAGAAAAGTTACAAAGGCATGTTTTATTATGTATTGACCGCATGTAGTTGGGTATTTAGGTTGTTATTTTCTTATATCGTTCTTGACAATGAAATAATTAATATATGTATATATAAGAAAAGTAAAATAATATAATTGGTAATCAGGAGTGTTACCTTTTGATATGAAGAGAGATTCACGTAATTGGATAATTGAATACACTCTAAATTAAAATAAGATGCAACGATATGAGCCACAAACAGAGGGGTCCCTAGACGCGTGGCGCTTAGCGACAGGGGATTACCACCAGGAAGTCTAGAGCATGTTTTCATCTGGCAGCGCTTAGGTAATGGTAGGCGATAGTCTGGGGGCAGAGATCTATTGCAAATGGATTTGCATGGATGATCTTGTTGTCTTGGTCAGGGATATGTTGGATTAGTTACGAGCAGGGAGGTTCGTAACGGAGATGAGAGATGTGTGATTGATGTGGGTGAGGAGGTTCGTATCTGTTGTACTCTTATGTGGGGATATGAGCGGGGAGGTTCGTATGTTCTGTGCTCACACTTAAGGCTGCTATGAGCGGGGAGGTTCAAAGTAGGTGTTCACGCATGTTGAACTACGAGCTGGTAGATTCGTAGAGTTGGACTACGGGCGGGGAGGTCCGTAGAGTTGGACCACGAACAGGTAAGTTCGTGGAAGCATGATAATCCCAAAGGACCAAGGTTGTGAATAGATATATCTCATATAGGTCATGAGATTGGGGGGAACATTATAAAGAAGTCAATAAACTCAAATTAGCTAAGATAGATTGGGTGAGGGTTAATTCTTATTGTGTATTGATTGTATTATTTTTCTTTCTCAGCTCACCCTTTCTGTTTGTGTTTGGTGATTATCGTGTGACTTGTCATGCAGGAGAAAATGTGAATCCAAGTGAGAATGCCGATGCATAGTGACAGAGCGAGGCAGACGATAAGGGATTTTTCTCTACGTTTTATTTTCATGCATTTTGTAATAAATTTTATGATGTTTTTTTCTATTATGAACGTGTAATAAAGATGGAGCAGTGTGATTAAACTGCAGCGACATAAGTTTTAAATTTTCCCACGCTTGGGAACTTTATATAATATTTTAATTCCAAAAGAAATTTTGTGATATATGCTTTATCTAGTAATATCCATCAAGGGTGTTACATGTTTTACTCTATCGTATTCAAAATAGTTTTTTAATTGGTGTGTTTCATGTTACTGGAAGCAGTTGTTTTTCCCAGTTGTTAATCAAGACCATTGGTGGTGTTACGCTGTTAAATGTGAGACACATGAGATTTTTTATCTTGGATTCACTTGGTCACAAATGTAAAGGTCGCAAGAAGATAAACAACTACTTTGTAAGTTTTGATAGTGATATTTTCTTATTTTTTTAATTTCGTTGCCTTGATTGGACAATAATCACATGGTTGTTTTAATGTTTTGCAGTCCAATAATGTCGTACATATGTTTTCATTATTGTTAAAGGATAGTGAGAAGACCTTGTCAACTTTTGAAGTTCATCATGAAGAGGATGTACCCATACACATGTGTAAGAAGATGGATTCTTATATTTGAAGTTGGGGTTTCTACTTTTTTTAACCATATTGGACTGGTTTATGACTTCAGCTACTCACACTGTAGGAAAACTTATAACAAATGAAGGAGCAATATATTTTTCAGTGGATTATGGATGAAGATAAAATCCACAAAGACTTTGAACTTAAGCACTTTACTATTAAGAATCATAGTCATTAATGTAAATAGTCTGTAGTATATGGTAATGTTGTGTTTTAATGACGTGTGTATATTTAGTGCACCACAAGTTTTTGTTTCTAAGTTGTTGTGTGAAGTAGATTATGAAGGGTGAATTATCGTATGGCTATTGCAATTATGTATTGTGGTATAACAATTTTGTGGACAAATTTTGACTTCTGTGAAGTACATAAATTTCATATATTGTTATCTATATTTCACAGATTTAATACAAAATGTGACTCAACCAAATATAGATGTTCAATAACTACATTCCTTTTTGTATAAAAACTTTAACTGTGTTTGCCACTTATTTTTACTATGTTTGGTAAATAGTTTTTCAAAACCCTTTTTAATCATTTTCTTGTCACAGACCATGTTTTTTTAAAGTCACGAGGAAAGCACAACATGTTTCTCACATACATATGCCCAATTAATTTGGTACTCCATTTCACCAAGGTCACATGTCCACCTTTCTTTTGAAAAAATCAGCGGGTATTGGGTCTCCCTAGGTTGTGGCCAAAAAAGGTTGGTGAATAATATGTTACATGTATAACTACCAAACATTGACTACTTAAGTGGCAAACACAATACGTGATTTTGCACAACACGTTTCCTATATATAGGTGCCAAATTGATTTTTGAACTCCATTTCACCAAGGCCACATGTCCACCTTTCTTTTTAAAAAATCAGTAGGTATTAAGTCTACCCAAGCTGTGGATGCACATAATGTCCAAAAAAAATTGGTGAATAACATGTTGTAGGTATAACTACCAAACACTGACTACTTGAGTGGAAAATGTAGTACATGATTTTGCACAACATGTTTCTCACATATAGGTGCCCAATTGATTTAAAACTTCATTTAACCAAGGCCACATTCTACCTTTCTTTTCAAAAAATTAGTGGCACTGACACAAAAAGACATTTAATGTCACCCTTTCAACGTTTGTCCAAAAAAATTCCAACATTAAAAATGACTGCTGACATTTTTGTAATTAAAATGCCAACATTGACATCAGGTAGATCCTTCCTCGATGTCCTATACTAAATTGACATCGGTCTTGGTATTTCTAATGTGAATAAGATCGACTTGAGGGGTCAAAAACCCTAGCCGCATTGAGGAGAAGACAGAAGGGTTGGGAAACCATCATGGAATACCAATTGAATGACCATTAATCTCATTTTAATGTAATTTCGTTTTATCCATTAAGGCAATTAAAATTGGGGTTGGAAAGTGAGAATAAGAGTGGAATTAAGGTGAGGTAGAGTCCTTTTGGTATATACCAACAAGATGCGCTGGAAAACTGAGTTGACAGTGAATTAGGGGCCATTTAGAGTGGGAAGTAGTGGAGCCAAAGAGGTGGGACGCGGTTGCGATCACGAAAGGAATTGGAATTTCAACGTGAGCAAAGAATCTAGGTTAGGGGAGTTGCCATTTCCTATTTTAATTATATTATATACAATTGCATTATATATTGATGCATGAAAGCCTTCTCCTTAACTAAATTCTTTTATCGCTTAACTTCTTGATGTTTGTTATATGTGATTTTAGAGATAGTATGTGTGTGCTTGTGGTTTTCGTTATATTGAGTTCTCTATGTGACTCCATCACTCTTGTGATTATTATGATTCTTTTTTTTTACTTGCTGTGATGTTTAGAGTTTTTCTTCTAAATGCATCACAATTATTATTGTTATTATTTTTATTATTATTTTCATTATTACTATTATTATTATTATTACTATTTTTATTTTTATTATTACTAATATTATTCTTATTCTTATTCTTATTATTATTTTATTTTACTATTATTATGATTATTATTATTATTATTTTATTTTACTATTATTATTATTAATTTTATTATTATTATTATTATTATTATTACTATAATAATAATAATTATTATTTATTATTATTACTATTATTATTATTCTTATTCTTATTATTTTTATTATTACTATTATTATTATTATTCATTATTGTTATTATTTTATTATTATTATTATTATTATTTTTATTTTTATTATTATTACTATTATTATTATTATTTTTTTTTATTTTCAGTATTATTATAATTATTTTTTATTATAATTATTTTATTGTGATTATTATTATTGTTATTATTATATTATTTTATTTTATTTTACTATTATTTTATTATTATTGTTATTATTATTATTATCATTTTTTATTTTATTTATGATTTTATTATCATTATTATTGTTTTATAATTATTGCTTTATTTTATTGTTATTATTATATTATTTTATTTTATTTTACTATTATTTTATTATTATTATTGTTATTATTATTATTATTATCATTTTTTATTTTATTTATGATTTTATTATCATTATTATTGTTTTATAATTATTGCTTTATTTTATTATTATTATTATTTCCATTATTATTATTTTTTGTTATTATTATTATCATTGTTATTGTTGTTGTTGTTAATTTTATTATTATCATTACTGTTTTATTGTCTGTGCGATATTATGGGACAATGGTTATGTGTTCTTCCATGTTTTATATATTGTTTGGTTTTCTAGGATTGTGTGTTGGGTATAACACTTTGTTTTGATGGTTTTAAGTGAATTTATTGTGATTCTCCGGGATGTATGAAAGCAAAGGTATGATTTTCATGTGTTGACATACAAGTATCAAAGAGGCATTCATGTGTTTGGTGGATATTGATTAGGAATGTGGATATTTATGTGGTATGTTGTTGAACATTGATCAGTGTATAAACATGAACTTATGTTCTAGAAATTGCTTGTGGGAGGATTAGGTCCCTTAGGACCTAACTTTGATTGCCAAAAAGAACCAGTAATAGCGTTACTTGTATGGCGCATGGCAACATACAAGTGGTCCGCTAGGCTAACGAAAAAGGGCTTTGGGCAAAACCCGAGAGCTAGCACCTGGCGGTGTAGGGTGACCCGCCATGTGAAAGTTGTGAAATTGGGCTAAATCCAATTCCAGAGGGTTGGCGCCTGGCGGCGTGGGAAATTTCGCTAGGCGGTTACGCGAGTTTTAGACTTGGAATAAATTTCAGTGTGCTGGCGCCTAGCGGTGCAAGAAGTTTCGCTAGGTGGCCTGTGTCATTTTCACTAGGCGACGCTGAGGTCACGCTAGTCGACGCAGAGCATGTTGGTGGATTTGTTTAAGGATTGCTACAAGCGTTGTATTCTTTTAATTGAATATTGGTTTTGGAATTTGTTTTCATTTGGCGCGATTAATAAAGGTGAAAATTTTTATCGCGTTTTGAGTAAGATGAATAATTAAATACAACTATTTAATGATATCTTATTTTATTTTAATTAAATTAGTAATATCTGACCGGGATGTTACAAATTCAGGTGTTGTAGATTGGTGAGGGTTTGGAACCCCAAAGGTAAAGTTCTTAGGTTGTTGTGTGAAAGGTTGAGGCTTTTTAGGTTTTCAAAAACAAAGAGGTGAAGTTTGTTGGTGAATCTGTTGTATGAGAGATTGAGATTTTTAAGCGATGAAAAGGAAACGTTTTGGGAAGTAGGGTTAATGCTCCCTCTGAACCTGTTCTAGGAAAGGTTCACTACCAATAAGGACGTCGGCCTCATTTTTAATTGACATTAAGGGACATCGTGTTTCACCTCCAACGTCAATTTTGACATTACCAATACGACGTCAGAGTTTGGGCAGATGTCAAAGATCAAAAATAACGGACGTTAAAAGTTTTTTTTTGTGTAAGTGTGGGTATTGGGTCTCCCCAGACTGTGGCATGCATATAATGTGCAAAAAGAATTGATGAATGAATGATAAGCGATAGAGGAACAACCATGTTGTTAGTATTAAATCTCTAGATGTTGGTTGGAAAGGAGATGGTCTAGTCTCAATATATTGCATACAACATATTACATACAATTTCAGCAAAATGTTCAAAAGGTAAGAGTTGAAGAGATAACTAATGAACATAGGTATCTATATTCCTTAACTTCCATTATGCAATATGAAAAATTCACTAAATGTAAGTAATTTTATTTATTACATTGTCACAAGTTATTAAATGAAATAACTCACCCTTCAAGCAAAGTTATTGGCTATAAGATCACAATCTCCGCAAATAGTCTCTTCAATTAATCAAATACCATTGTTAAAATGGACTCAAAGATAGGACGAGGGTAATAAGTATGACATATATGACAACAACCGAATGCACAAACTTTATTTTGATGGGAGCACGACCTTTACTCATTTGTGCTCTTTTTAAGACAACATTTGAAAGGGAAAAAAATCATAGTATGTTGAACAAAGGACCAAGATCATATGTTACGCAGAGCATTGGTATCCTGAAGATATCACTATCTTCCCTAAGAAAAAATGACAAATGAAATGATATACGTCATGTGTAAAGGTATAATCAACAAAATTTAGAGTTTGATGTTCAAGAGATCATCACTCCCCAACTTTGATGCCAACTTATGTCATAAACAATTAAAAAAAATGAATCATGATGTGATTATGCCATTTTCATGCTCTTTAGATATCTTGTCCCATGTCATCGTTGTTTCTTTGTATTGTCATCTACAACTAACAACATTTATTGCCTCAATCTAGTTCCTTAACAACCTTTACAAGATTTATGAGGTCCAATTTCATCTACTTGAAAATGGACATTATTTGTTTCCTCAAATGAGACCAAAGTTTATACTTGACCCCCTCATATGACGTGACAAATCAAAAAGATCAGTTGCTAATTGTATCCACAACATACAGTAAATATTCACTTAAATCTGCATATTGATCTATGGAATTTAATGCGAATTTAATTGGGATGCGGTCTTACGAAATTTTAAGAGTCATATAATTACAAAATGAAATATTAAGGGTCATATAATTATAATATTAAATACTATGGGTGTTGGAAATTTTAAAGATATGAAATATATGATAATTATAAGAGAAATGTTATATGGAGGAACTTATTATTTTATTTTATTCATATACTCTCTCTCTCTCTCTCTCTTTATATATATATATATATATATATATATATATAAAAATATATTAAAATATTTACAATATCTCAATATTGATTTTCTAATTCTAAGATAATAACTAATTTCAAAATTGAAAGATATTTCTAAAAACATAAATACTCAATGTCAATATGAGCAAGTTAAAAAATTCTCTTTATTTATGATCAGATCAATCAAATCAAGGTCAGGTGCGTTCTTTATCCTTCATCACATTTTACAAAATGGTCAATCGATAATTACATGTGAACAAATTGAAAATAGTTATCAAATAATTTTACGTAATTTATTTTAAATAAAGTTACAAAATTATTGATCCAAAAATTTTTACTTTTCAAATACGAATTTAAAGGGAATGTAAACTTAAATGAGTGATTACTTAAATGTCCATATTGTTATATTAAAGGTCATAATAAAAGCATTTATCCTTATAAAAAGTGTTGACATTAACTTAATTACAATGTGCATTATTAACTCTCTTTTTTTTTTTCAGTCAAATTTATAGTTTCATTTTCTTCCACTATTCCACAAAATATATAAATGTATAAAATTAAACATCTTAATCTCCACAAAACTAAACTTCTTAATTTCCACGCTATTCCTAATCATATATAAACCTTATATTAATTTATATATTTTAAATAAATATTATTTATAATTGCACAATATTAAATTTTTAAATTTTACAACTAATATTTTATATAAACAATTAATAATAAAATAGCAATAATTTTTTTTAACAAAAATCGCACCTTACAAAAGATTATAAATAAAAATATAAAAAATCTAAGTTGTGTCACTTCTATATGACTTCAGCTTAATCTACAAATACGTGGAAATCGTACCAATAGTATAAAACACAAAAAAATAAAATCAACTAGTTGATTCAAGTAGACATAGACTTGGATCTATGAATTCTAATTGATTAACGACATAATATAAAACATATAGAAATTAAAACCAACCAATATTACAGTTGATTCAAATCTAACTAAATTCAATTTTTTTAAAGCCTCATCATATTCAAGTAGATAAAAAATATAATTAAAATTACTTAAGATTATCACACAAGTTTATTCAATGGAAAATGATTTATTTCTATAGGTAAAAACAATCAAATCCGTAAAAAAATTTGAGGAAATAATTAATGTTGTTAACTTGCAGTTGGAAAATCAAAATAATGGTATTAGGTTAAATCCACGTTTTAAGTAACGAGTTGTTCAAAATCGCTTCCAAAGTGCAAGTTGTGAATAATAATGCCTTTAGGTTTCGTTTGAATAATGATTTGATTAGTGTTAGTTTTGTTAGTTGTCAACTTCCAAGCCTGGTGCCCAATCAGTTTTTGTTTGGTTGTTTAAGGGATTATTATGATAATTTTCATTTAAATGTTATCATTGTTTATAGTGCAAGGGAAGTTCAAGATTAGGTTTCATTTTTCTAACCATAGTTTTTGTATCAAGTTGGAATTATTTCATGAAATGTTTAAAGCCAAGACCTTTTGGGTGGTTTTCATTGATGAAATCTTTAACTTACAATTTTTTATTTTTTAATTAAAAATATTCATATATTAAAATGGATTATGAAATTGATTGTTTTTATTTTTGGAGGAACTCAAAAGTATCATTTTATTTTATTTCCATTTCATCTAATGTCAATTTTCATGTACATTCAAACCATATCCCTCACCTACTTTTATCAAATATTCCCAATTTTCAACAACTCTTTTTCTAACTTAAAGAAGAATACTCAATTTATTTTGTATAGGATAAAGATAGTTTAACCTACTTTTTTTTGACCCACTTTTAACCCATTCCTTCATTTACCATTAGATCATTTATTTTGATTTTTTCAAATGATATGATGTGATGATCTAATGATGATTGAAGTGGTGGGTTAAAATGCTAAAATTTTGGTACTCTAAATCCATGATAGTCACCATCTCCTTAAGTCACTCTATGGTCTCTTTCTCTCTTGGGCTTATATTAAGTTATAAACCATACTTCTTCCTTGTTTGCAATATCATAGAAGTCAAATAATTATTTCCAAAAAAATAAAAATATGTCACGATGCCAATTTTAATAATAAAAAAAATGTTCATTTTCCGTCACCATTTGTTATACCCGTGAAAATAATAAATTTCGTTAATTTAAAAAGAGCCTCCCTTTTTTCATGCATTACAAATAGACAAGTAGTTTTGTTTAACTTGATATTATTCATTAAATTAAGTAAATAACATAATTTTAATCAATTTTAGAAAAAAAACATAAGTATGTCATTTTACATTTCAATTTATTTTTGTATATGTGATTAGATTATCTATTATCCACGAAATATCACCATCTAATATTACAGCTTACACACTTTTAAGATTATACATTATCCAGGTACATTACACGCTGATAATATACAATAAACTAAAATTTATGAAAGTAAAAAAATATTACCGAGTAAGAAAGTGGTCCTTTTTTTTTTATCACATACCATGTTTTAATTTATATAAATAATAAGCCATAAAATGAGAGACTAATTTCAATTCATTTATGTGACAAAATAAAATAAAATAAAATAAATATTTATTACATCCAAAATATTTCACATCACTTGAAAAAGAGTATTCATTGACTTAAAGTCATTTTCCGTTCTTCATCTGTACAGAGAATCGCTGTTAAGAAAAGTATAAAATGGTTTAGAACAGAAAAGGTTATAATTCACTGTGATATAACAAAATGATGGTGCACCAAACAAAGTAGGAAAGTGCAAAGGAAGTTCTTTTTCAAGTGTTCCAAAACAATTACGTGTAACAATCAGAATGTTTCTATGACACAACAACATTTCCAAGACACATTCAACAATTGTTGTCAAATGTTTGTGCTTCCTAAGAAAAATGTTTGGTTCAGTTCATGAATATAGAACATTGAGAAAGACACAGGTGCAGCAGCAACACATTTTTTTATGGGACTTCTGTAGAACACAACCTGATAAAAGAAATTAAGTGAAAATATTGGCCAAGAGAAAATAATGTATAAGAATAACTAAAACTATTTCTCTAACTGTTGTGGACAAACATCATCTAACAGTTGGTATGAACAAATATGTAATCATGCTAAAACACAAGTCATGGAAGAGTGTGAATTTGAGAGATTCAACAAACCTTAAAAAACTATTTTGTGATGGAGACATAAGACAAGTTCAAGATCTTAACCTTCAAAATCATTACTTAAACTCCAGTATCCTCTAACATAGATTATTCACATCCAAAGCATACTATGCTTTGACTTCACTCCTACTCAAAAAGCTTCTCAAGTCTCAACAATGTCACCATCATTCTGTTGTGATGTGTATTAGTTCATACTTTTTCTTCCCATTTGGCTATCTTTAATCCTCTCTCAGTTCCCTTCCCATGATCCCTTCAGGGACAATGAAGCCTCTCAGAGTAAAGCTTCCTCTGCCAATCATTATCACCACAATCTGTGTTCTTCTCTTCATAGCAGTTTTGTATGCTGAGAGACTAAGTTTCCCTAACTCAACCTCCATTTTCAAGTTCAAAACATGTTCTAGAAAGCACAGCAAATCAAAGTCTAGTAAGTTTTAGCTTCACAGATTCCATAATTAATTATATATATCATATTATCTTTGCATGATTTGTTTCTCACCAATTTGGTTCTAACTCAGCCATGTCTCATTTTGTGATGGTCAATAGATGATAAAAAAAGTGAGGAAGTGTTTGCAAATGCCTCATGGACTGATGATAGGTTCGATTTTGACCCAGAAGAGTGCAATGTTGCAAATGGAAAATGGGTATTTAACAGTTCATTGAAGCCTTTGTACTCAGACTCAAGTTGTCCATACATAGATAGACAATTTTCATGTGTCAAAAATGGAAGGAATGATTCTGATTACCTCCATTGGGAGTGGCAGCCAGAAGATTGCACCTTGCCCCCGTAAGTCTCACACTTAACATTTTGTTTTATGATTAACCTATTCATTTGGTCTTCAAAATCATTTGGCCCACAAGTTTTAGTTAAAATTATTGGAGATTTAAGTGAGTCTAAGTCTCATATTAAATAAAAATGATAAAATTGAGTATTTATTTATATGGAAAAAGAGTTGTATTTATTCATTATTTTAAGATTTTGAATTGAAAATGGTTTTAATCTCATGTAAGTTATAAATTCAATTCTTATTGATGTAGTATCTTCTCGTTATTGAACACTAATACTCGAAAAGAATTTCTAGTGGTATAAAGCTGCTACAAAATCGTTTTAGTGATGATAAACTACCAAGAAAAACTCTGTAGAAACTAAAACTTCGTAGATTTTTTGTATTAAAACTTGAACATAAAATTCAAAAAGACTATATAAACCAAGTAATAGTTGAACCATGTCTTATTTATCTTGTACTTTATGTATCATTGAGGAGTATGCCCTACTAATGTGATTCACATTTTGAACTTACAACAATTGGTAGGTTTAATCCAGAGCTAGCCCTCAAAAAGCTTCAAGGAAAGAGGCTATTATTTGTAGGGGATTCACTACAAAGAAACCAGTGGGAATCTTTTGTATGTTTAGTGCAAGGTGTGATACCTGAGAAGAAAAAGTCAATGAAACGAGGGCGTGTGCATTCTGTCTTCAAAGCCAAGGTAATGACACAATGAATATCAGTAGATAGCACTTCATATATAGTGTTATCTATGCAACATAAAATCATTCTGTGTATGTTCACCTCTTAGCTTCAACTTTTAGACAATCGTGTAAATGCAATATAAATACAAAGACTGTTTATAGGATATTTCCTTTGAATTGAACATGTCAAATGTTGGATATCGCTTCAAGAACTAAGAAACCAAGGCTAATTCTTGTATTACATGTGGTGTTTGATTTAGGAATATAATGCTACCATAGAGTTCTATTGGGCACCTTTTTTAGTGGAGTCCAACAGTGACATTCATATCATAGGAGACCCCAAGAAGAGAATAATAAAAGTGGATGAAATCACAGAGCGTGCCAAAAACTGGACAGGAGTGGATATCCTTGTTTTCAATACCTATGTATGGTGGATGAGTGGCCTTAGAGTAAAAGCACTGTAAGTTCTCTTTGGTGGATCATCATCGGTGTATAAGCTTTCATCATTGTTGTTCATGATCATTTCTTTCTGTCAAAATTCAGTAACATTTGATTTTAAACTAAACTTAGGAAAATGATTATGTAAAACTAAACTTTAGCTTAATTATTGCAGATGGGGTTCATTTGCCAATGGAGAAGAAGGGTATGAAGAATTGGATACACCAGTTGCTTACAAATTTGGTTTGAGGACTTGGGCCAATTGGGTTGACTCAACTATTGATCCAAACAAAACCAGGGTCTTCTTCACAACTATGTCCCCTGCACACACAAAGTTTGTCTATTTCTCTCTCAAACTCCATGCTTTGGCATATTCCATAACCAATAAAACTTCTTATAATATCAGTTGATTAAAAATTGTTCTACATTGATCTAATTCTTTTAATGGTTAAATATATTTTTGGTTCTTAACTTTCAGTGAAATTTGGAATTAGTTCTTCCGCGAAACTTTGAACCAATCTAGTCCTTCATCTTTAGAAATACGTGAATTTAGTCATTTTAATCAAATTCTGTTAAGTTTATTTGATATTTCGAACATATTTCATTATTGTATTTGAGTTGTTTACACCATTGACACATTTTCGCTTCAATGTTAACTCAAATACTATCGCGTTTGAAACGTCAAATAAACTTAACAAAATTTAGTTAAAAGAATTAAATCCACACATCTCTAAAGTTGAAGGACTAAACTGGGTTAAATTTTTGAAAAATGACTGATTCCAATTTTCATTCAAAGTTAAGGAACCAAAAACAAGTTTAATTCTTGTTTTAAACTACAACATGCATAACTGTCATCATCAGACATATGTTTAAATTCATAATTAACTGCTTGTTTGTATGGTTTCAAACAGTTCAAAAGTTATCTTGATGGTAGAAGAAGTATAAGAGATAGGTCCTAAGTTTTATGTCAAGTGAATCTCAAAAACATGTTAGAAAAACCCTGAAGTTATGATTCTAACAATTCAAATGTGATGTTTTCAGAAGTGCAGACTGGGGCCACAAGGATGGTATCAAATGCTTCAATGAGACAAAGCCAGTGAAGAAGAAGAACCACTGGGGAAGTGGGTCTAACAAGGATATGATGAGTGTGGTGGCCAAAGTGGTGAAGAGAATGAAAGTTCCTGTGAATGTGATCAACATAACACAGATCTCAGAGTACAGAATTGATGGTCATTCTTCTGTTTACAGTGAAATTGGAGGCAAAATTTTGACTGAGGAGGAAAGGGTCAACGCACGAAATGCAGATTGCATTCATTGGTGTTTGCCTGGAGTTCCAGATACTTGGAATCAAATATTTTTGGCAATGTTGTAACACTTTTTTTTGGCAGTATTGGTGTAACAAGAGACATTTGCTTTTGTTTTTCCTGACATGAAGATGTCAAATATGTAAAGCCACTGTCCCAATTCATCCTTCATTAGCATTTGTATCATCTTTTGGTCTTTTCTTGGCATGAAGATGTCAATTATATATAAGAAGCCATGTAACCACATTCCTCTTTCTTTAATAATGTGTTAATGAAAGGAAGGGAAAGATTGTAATGTCTTAATGAATCAAAACATTATAAGTACTTTTATATAAACCAAACTCTGTATAACTATCATATTACAGTTAATACAGTTACAACATATATCCTTTGGATTATCACAACAATTAAGAGTTTTAAGATCATGACTTCGTCACTATTTTTTATTTGGAACTTGATTCTTGGTAGTTTTTGACTAACCATAAGCGTAAGACCATGTTATTACCTAGCATAGATTTAAAACAAGTCGATGCTCACAAAAAGGTTGTCTCAATTGAGGGTCTTTTATAGCCTTGCTGAGTGATACGTAGGTAGTTGTTGCTTTCATATTAATTGTCTCTAAAATCACCTTCACAACATGGTTCTTGGACAAGTTCGATTCAAATATTGGGAAGCTTGCACCAATGATTGATAAATCATTAATACATGTTGTGGTAACATTGACAAGTTGCTAAAGTCGAGCAAGTTATTTGGTGAGATTTTTATTCTATTATTGTTCAATACATTTCATATTTTATTGTGTTGTATTTGTTTTATTGTTCCACTCACTCAAACATAATTTTTGTAGGATTTGTCTTCAATTTTTGCTAATTATGTAAAAAAATGTTGATTAAAAAAATAGAGTTGATAAAAATATGTACAAATGCAAAGTGTGGATAAAAATATCTCCAAAAAAGTCAACTAAGATTGGTAGAAGATGGGAAGAGTTTTTTTGGATTTTCTATGGATTGAAGGAAGGTCGCCACTGCTATGCTGTGTTTGGATCCATATGAATATTGTTCATGCTAATGGAAATTGAGTTGTAGACGTGTTTGGTTTTACTGATTTGCTCTTATATGAGAAAGCAGATTTGCCAATGAAGTGCAGATTTTGGCACTCTCCAAAATGAAAAGAAATGCATGAAAAGACAACTCATCACATTTAAATGACTTCATTATCTCTATGTATAAAAATTGATTTGTTTTATATATAATCGTTTTTATATATATATATATATATATATATATATATAAAATATTTATATATATATTATAATAATAGAATATATTATAAAGATAACATATATAATAATCTTTTATATATATATATATATATATATTATAATAATTATATATATATATATATATATATATATATATTAATAATAACTATAATCATAATTACTATTATATAATAAAATATATATAATAATTAGTATTATATAATAATATTATTATTATTATTCAAGTAAATATCTTTTGTAAATAAATTAATTATATACAATAAAATAAATTTAAATAAATATGGAGATATAAACTAAATAGTCTATATTATCATTTAGAATAATAATAATTTATTTTAAGTTATTAATGATATATATAAATTATATTTTTCTAATTTTAAATAAAATAAAATTTTTAATTTTATTTTAATATTTCCAAAGTTGGATTTGAACCCACGCCTTCTCACGAATACCAGAATACCAGAACTTGAGTCTAGCACCTTAGACCATCCTGACATTACACCTATTTTAATATTCTTCTAAAATCAAACTAAAGGTTTATACCATTCACTCATCAAAAGCATTTGTAAACATATGATTTTTCAGTATTCAGTAGAGGTGTCAATTTGGCCCCTAGCCCATGGGTCAGACCTAACCTACTCATCTTTAAGCCTCTTTTAGGATCACAGCCCCCAAAGCCCCCTCTGTAGTGGGTTAGGGTCAATGCTAAGGTGGGTTAGGCCCCCAAATAATACTACATTAAACTAGAGTCAAAGATCAAGTCGAGGGACCCAGACGGGACCCGACGAGCCAAATAGGCCCGATCACCCAGAAAAGTTTGAAGTCCCAAACGGGTCCGACGACCTAGACGGACCCGAAGATCCGAACGGGTCTGATGACAAGGACGAGCCCGACAACCAGGACAAGCCCGAAGACCATGTGGGCTGGACGAAATTGACACCACTACTTGCCATCATGTCTAGGTAGTTAGCAAAATGGGACAATAATTGCCGATGATGGAATCTCCATAGACTATTCAAAAGGAAGTTTCATTAAATGCTAAAATTTTGGAGGTTTTAAATTGGGGAAGACCATAGTTTGGTGTTTATATATATTTTTATAATAATCTTAATGTTGCCTATTATATATGCCAACCCAGTATGTGTGTTCCATCCAAATAAGGTTCCAAGACTCGAAAAATCACTAATGGTCCACAATATAGCTGCATGCATATCAAACACTTCACTTCCATATGAATCAAAAGTTTTGATACCAGTGTTCCATAACTCTTTCAACTCTTCTATTAGTGGCTGTAAATATACATCAATATCATTTCCTGGAGCTCGCTTTCCAGGAATGATCATGGAGAGAATGAATGAACTTTGTTCCATACACATCCAAGGCGGAAGGTTGTACGGTATAAGTACAACTGGCCAAATACTGTGGCTAGTGCTTAGATTACCATATGGATTAAACCCATCCGTAGCCAAACCAAGTCTCACATTTCGAGGGTCTGAGGCAAATTGAGGATGCTTAAAGTCAAATGTCTTCCATGCTTTAGAATCTCTTGGATGCCTTAAGATGACTTCATTTATACTTCCCGATGAATGCCATCGCATATGCTCAGCTATTTTGGAAGACATAAACATCCTCTGTAAGCGTGGCTTCAAAGGAAAATACCTCAACACCTTTGCAGGAATCTTTTTTCTTTTATTACTTGTAGCACCAATTGTACCTTTTCTTTTTGCCTTCCATCTAGACGT
>Ga0214544_1002178_pt1 | contig 41297 bp, 20 predicted proteins | sample CNSS3metaG_FD_160074 | JGI IMG/M metagenome (GOLD analysis project Ga0214544, IMG submission 160074) | Root nodule microbial communities from cowpea collected in UCLA plant growth center, Los Angeles, California, USA - CNSS3 | ecosystem: Host-associated > Plants > Roots > Nodule | place: USA...
CGATCGTATTTCGCCTGAGATTAAAGAGAAGATAGGCAATCTGTCTTTTCAAAACTATCGCCCTACAAAAAAAAATATTCTTGTAGTAGGCCCTGTTCCTGGTCAGAAATATAATGAAATCACGTTGTTTCTTTGCCCTTTCACATTCATGCCAAAACTAATTTTGGCAAAAAGATAATTTAGTTTAGGTTCACCAAGGTTGGAACCCATACCATACCAATGTCAAATCAAAGCACAACCATTAAACCAATTCATGTTTCATGATAATTCCTATAGGATTAAATTATCACTCATCATAGACAAGCATATTATTAAAAATAATAATAAATTAAATAGCACATAAATGACATACATAAGACTTAAACCCAAGTCTTCTCAACACAACCAAGTACTCTCAATCATTTGAGCTAGTACTTTTCCACATCATACATGTAAGAATTAAATTCCATAAAGGTTCCCACTACCCGCATTTATTAATTAATTAATTTTCACGGGTCTTACACAAAATGAGGAAACATTAGAAAAGACAAGTTAATAGTTAAAGGTTAATTTATATACAAAAATTTAAACTATACACAAAAATAGAAATAAAAAAAGCATATAAACAAATTATGAACAAATTAAGCAAAAATTGGTTAATAAAATACAATTGGCTAAACAAAATGCCAGTCCCCAATAACAATTCCAAAACTTGTTAAAATATTGGCAAGTGTACCAAATTACAGAAGTAATAAAGTGGAAATTTCATATATCAATTCCCTAAGAAACTCACGTTTGGTCAATGAAACTATGATTGTTTATTGATTAAGGCTTAAGAACTTTGAAATAATTTTTAATAAGATAATTTTAAATTCTAGAAAGCAATTAAATTTATGAAATTAACAATGTTGGTAGAGACTTCACTAGGGTTGGATTTTATCTTCCAATTCAATGTGAAATCACTAAACAATACACTTCTAATTTTTACTCTAACATTTACACCGCAAGATAACAAGCCTAATTCCTTAGAGACAAGTCTAGACATTAATAATAAGAATCCTAATCCCTTAGATGTTTTGTCAAAAGTTTGCCTTGAATTCAGATGTTTAAAAGGATGAATTGATAAAACTCTATGTCTAGAGGCAAAATCTATTAATTGTTCTATCCTAATCAAGGTTATAAATTATTTCCCAATAATCAGATACCATCAAATAAGCAATCAAATATCATGCAATTAGGAACAAGAATGTAACACAAGAGTAATGGAAAAGAAGTATATTGAATAATAGAAATCACAAAGAGTGAATGCACATTACATCCAACCCCAATAATAAGGGAGTTAGTTATTGCTAGACATTATGAGCATTAAAAAAGGGATAAATGATGAAAAAAATGATGATGATCAATGTTTCTAGCTTCTAGGACGAGCCTTTATCGTCTCTCCCTCAGGGTAGTTTTAACATCCTAATCGAGTAGTACAAATTTAAATAAATAAAGATAGAAATTAATAAATACTTATCATTTAATAACTCTTTCTTTTTTCAAAACGCGAGAAAATTTTAAAACTTTATTTTGAGCATTTAAATATAAAACCATAATCTAGTTAAAATATTACAACTCCAAATCCCATAATCATACTGAAATCGAAAATAAAAGAAATACAAGTCTTTAATCAAATCCCTGCTAGCCCTCTCTCTAGCTCTAACCATCCACATCCTCACCTGCAACACCATCTGCTCTCATGTAACAAGTCACACGATCATCGCTAAACACAAGCAAATAGGATGAACTCAAATTAAGAGAAATAAATAACAATACAATTTAACCCAAATCCCGGTTATTAATTTTTTAAACAACGACCATTCTGAGGACGAACATCCTCAAACACAAGCAATCCCAACCACTACCGTGCATATCTCGATTCTATGCACTATGATGATATCCTTAAGATTACTCTTGTTGCCACAACCTCCAACTCGTGGTTCCACTATCTACATGCCACCACTTATAGATCACAAGCAGGAATTATCCAGTTACGGACTACAATCTGTAACACCAAATGGAGTTCTCCAATACGAACTACAATCCGTATTTATCACAAGAGTATCAGCCTTACCGGCTTTGACTGTGAAGGTCAATCAAGTGAAACACTTCGTACTAGCCACAACTAGCATGCTCACATCGGAATACCAATTACCATTAGTCTCCAACCTATGATGGCCACGTGTTTAACTCTCTATTATAAGCTATAACTCGTAAATAGGCCCCCACGCAACTTTAGTGTCACTAGGCGAAACATCGCTCCAGACTGCTTGGCGTCCACCACACGCAGCTAGGCGCCACATACTTTCCAGAGATCCCTGTTTCATAGACATCGTCTGGCGAGTCCATCCTCACCGCCAAGCACCACACATTCCAATGGCCACTAGAGAACCTTGTCACCCCACATGCAATCCAGAACACCAAAACATGTCTATAAAATTATAATGGCATGACTCAGTCACACTCCAAGACTCCATTCCACATTTTTTTACGAAGTTAATGCATCATATTGGGTTAAAACCAAATTACAATTTGCACATGAATGAGATTCCCAAACCAGGATATGTACACTAATACTGCCAAAATAAAAACATCCCCTATTACCCTCTTTTACCCCAATTATCACATGTTCAACCATAAGTAATCACATTACATATAAATGTTCTCTTCCCAATACCCTTTACTTAAATAATCAATCACATACACAAAAATCCAGATAAACCCCTAAAACACCCAAATTCCACTCGATGCATCCAAAAATGCGAATTGCACCATTTCACTAGTCGATCGCCTAACGGCAATATGCGTCCCGCTTGGCGGTGCATACAAACTAAGCAAAGCTCAGTTTTCCCACACCTGCGAAACCTAACTTTACTCTTTTTTTTTTCAATTCTCAATCCATTTTACCAATCACACATAATTGCACTTATAGTAAAACAATGGCTAAAACACATGATAGAATTCGCAAGTCCAGCAAACATAACCAACCAATGGCTAAAACACATGATAGAATTCGCACCTCATGCTTGCCCCCTTTCCAACTCGATCATGAACCACTCATATTTATGCACATATTCAATTGTCCAATTTGTTATCACAGTAACATTCGTCAACAATTCTACATCATCACACATTCTAATATACATATGGAACTTGGCGAGTACCCTAAGAAAAATCACGCAATCCACGAAAATAAAGAAAACAACGAATTCAAGCAACATTTCCTGGCCGGCCTTTCTAGCCACCAGGTGGTTTTTGGGAAAAACCTAGAAAATAGGCACGAAGCTCATGAGCAGCCTGACGAATCTTCAATGCCGCTAGGCGGTTTTTGGAAAATTCTAGAAACGTGAAGGAAATCCAGAACGAAAATGGTAGCAAAAAGGCACCTCAAGCGTCTATCACATCACGCAATCATGCAGAGAAAATTAAAGAATAGTTGGAAACTCCCCTAACCTAAATTCCTTGCTCAAGTTGAACCCTTTATCCTTTCTTGATCCCAAACGTTTCTACTCCTTTGGCTCCAGCTATTTCCCATTCTAATTGGCGCTCCAATTCACTTTCTCTAGTTCAATTTTCAATGCAGACATAAAAAGAGAAGGTTCGAACACATAACCACCTAATTATCAAGCAATTGGGGTTTTCTTAGAGTTTCCTTAGCTTAGCAAAATAATAACATAAACACAATAACTTAATTATTAAGCAATTGTACAACCATCAAGCCAATTCATGATTCTTGATATTTTATGCATACATGTGCTTATACATTAAGTCATGTATTCACATCCCCACAAAAAACAAATTAAATAATTAAGTAACATTACAACAACATAAACAAGGATCGAACCTATTTCCTCACAACACATTCAAGTACTCTCGATCACTTTAGCTAATATTATTCCTTGTCTTTTCTCTCCGCATTAATTAACTTAAGGATTCCCTCCCTCACATTTATTACTATAAAGATCCCACTACCCGCATTAATATTAAATAAATATTTATTTATTTATTTAATTTTTCTGAATCTTACAGTAGTTCTCCATTTCCCAAAAGATCATTTTTAAACCTGTGATACATTCTATTTAGTGATTTCTGTAACTCACATGTCAACGGGTGATGTAATCTCTTAGCGACGTAGTCTTGCTCGCTAGGCTAATTGGATCGAATCAACCTAGCTTGAAAAATGTACTTGAATATATTTATTAAATTATAATCCTTGATATATTCTTCAATCTTTTTAAATTTCTACTTATCTATAAAATATTTCACAAATAAAAGTCAAATTCTTATCTTTCCAAATTTTTTTAATAAAACCATAAAGATAATAATAAAAATACCAATAAAAAATAAAAATAAACACAATAAAAATAATGATAATGCCAATTATCAGAGGATCTGGAGGTAATCATGTTTGGTTAATATTGGCACAGAAAATGGCAAACTATTGTGCCTGAACGAACATGGTATGGTTGGCTTGTGAATGATAAAATTGGGTGACTGTGTATATGAGAATGGTGTTTGAAAGTGCAGAGAAGATAATAGAAAGAAGGCAATATGATGAGGTTTGAGTTTTGGAGTTTTGTTTGAGTTGTTGTGGCTCATCCAAAGGAGGGGACGATCATGTGGTGTGGAGGCTCAATCATCGTTAGTGAAACCATTTTTCCTGCTTCTATCTCCTATGTTTATGTTGTTGCTTATATAAAAGAAAAAAACTATTACTAACCACCCCATAGACTGAAAATATGTTAGTAATTAAGCATAAATAAATTATATATTTTTATAATTTTCAATTTTAAAATTATTTAAGTACATTCCCTTTTTATGAAATACCCGATGAAATACACAAGGAAGAGGACATACTTATGTTGTCTATTATTTTTTTTTTTAAATTTCCATAAGATCAAATTAACACTATTATATGCAATTTAAAGTGAGCACATTATAAATCTGGTTCAAAAGACTTTCTTACTCTGTAAAAAATCAAATGACACTTCAATAGTATGTAATAAGAATTTTTGATGTTTTTATAACCAAGACAACTATCGATTATTATCACCATACCATACAAGATGATTATATTTTAGACCTCAGTCATTCTTGGTTAAATAATCGAAATATTATTTCAAGTGTGACCGCTCATAATTAGGTCTAGTACGTTGGATTGAACACTTATCACTAATCAAAAAATTTTATTTGGTGGTCAAGATTCAACTATTACTATAAAGTGTAGTAGAGCAATTGTCATGAAATGGTGACTTGACTTACCTGATCTTTGTCACAAGACAATGGATGTGACCTAAAATAGAATGAACAAGGTTTGTGATGGGAGTTATGCGTTGCAATAGGGGCGTATTTTCATTAGGATCCAAGGGAGCCATGGCCTCCTCCCCCACAAGTAAATTTTTAAATTTTATCTATGTATAATAGCATTTTGGTTAAAATACATTTTTGGTCCCAATTTTCGTCAAGTTTTGTCAAATAAGTCCTAATTTTAGTTTTTTAATTTTATTTATTATTTTATTTAATTTTTTTTAATTTTTTTTAATTTTTTTTAATTTTTTTTAATTTTTTTAAATGTCCACGTGTCAACCCAGTAGCATGCCACGTGTTAAAGTCAATGTTCTATATTCAATTTGGTCCCTATATTTGTTATTTTTGTTCAATTTAGTCACAATTTTTGTTAACATTAACCAATTTGGTCCCTCTCCAAATTGAAACCAAATTTAATTTTTATATTAAAATTCACATCATTATAACTTTGATATAAAAATTAAATTTGGTCACATCTTTGATAGAGACAAAATTGGAACTAAATTTAACAAAAATAACAAATATAGGGACCAAGTTGAATATAGAACATTGACTTTTACATGTGGCACACTACTGGTTGACATGTGGACATTTAAAAAATTTAAAAAAATTCAAAAATAATTCAAAAAAAATAAAATCAAAAATCAAAAAAATCACGAAGTGACACGTGGCAATCACTGTTCATGACCATTAATGATTTAAATGGTGTTAGTAAAAAAGGACCCAATTGAGCAAAATTGACGAAAATTAGGACTTATTTGAACACAAAACCAAAATTAGGACTTATTTGAAAAAAATTGACGAAAATTGGGACCAAAAAAGTATTTTAACCTAGAATTTTGTAGTAAGATAGAATTTTATGATAATTAAATTTGATACATTAATAAAGTGAATAATTTAATATGGGTTAAATATGTTTTTGGTCCATTAACTTTCAGTGATTTTGGAATTAGTCCATTTTGAAACTTTGGACCAATTTAGTCCTTCATCTTTCAACATACGTGGATTTAGTCCTTTTAATAAAATTTTGTTAGGTTTATTTGATGTTTCGTATGCATTTTAGGATTGTATTTGAGTTATTTATATTGTTTGACACATTTTTACTTTAATGTTAAGTCAAATATTATTATGAAACGCACTTGAAATGACAAATAAACTTAACAAATTTTGATTAAAAGGATTAAATTCACATATTTCGAAAGATGAAGAACTAAATTGGTCCAAAGTTTCGAAATGGACTAATTCCAAAATTCACTAAAAGTTACGAGACTAAAAACATATTTAACCCATTTAATATTAATAAATAGTAAAATATAAAATTAAATACAATAAATAATACAAAAAAGAAAAGATAATTCTCATAAACTTTACTTTTAGTACAATAAACATTCGCTTAAATCCACACTCATTTAAGTCTACATCCCACTTAAATCCGCATTTGAAAATGGAAAATTTTCGAATCAATAATTCACCTGTAACATATCTCTTATATCTATCATATATTTTATATCTCTCATATTTTCACAATTCCTAAAAATTCTCAAAACTCATAATATTTCATATTGTAACTATATAACTCTGAATATTGTATATTGTGATATGACTCTTAAGATTTTATAAGTATGTGTCCCAATTAAGTTTGCATCAAACTCTCAAGATCAAAATATAGCTTAAGCGAATGTTTATAGTAATTATGTTTGTTAATATTTAATTAGAATCTGATAGTTAATTTTTTAGTCTTACTTATTTTTTTATATAATGATGAAAAATAAAATAATAGATTATTTCTAAAAGTTAAAGGTAAGCAACAAATACTTACATTTTTCTCCTATTATAAAACATGATACTAAGGATCTAACGGTTCAATTACAGGAATCCCTTCTTAATATTCAACAATTATAAATGAGGGTTTTCATATTAATTATTTGAAAGTTGATTTAGAAAAATATTTGTTAACTCAAGTTTTCAGACGCACTTAGACTAAACAAAACCAAAATTCCCCTAATGAAGTATAGGGAAACCCTGGGTATCAAATCTAAGGAAATGATGCATATCGAATATAGCTTCCGTAATTTAATCTTGCTAAATATGAAAATAAAAGAAAACAAAGGGGAAAATATAATGAAATAAAGAAACTAACATGCAGAATTAAATGTCTAAATTAAAACTAATCTAAATGCAAGATGGAACTAATTAATGTTATGCATGAGATGCAAGGATGCAGATGCGTGCAAACGTAATTGATATGAGAAACTATATTTAAATGGAATGAGAAAGTGTCTACATGAATGAAGCATGCGTGTGAAAAATTTTGTTCAATTAAAACTCAACTAAAATCCATGAATGAAATAATTCATGAGATGAAAAACTGATGCAAATTTTTTTCTTTCATGATGTGAACACATCCAAAATACTCGAATGATGTGGGCTGCAACAAATATGACTATGCTTTATCACAACCATAAATCACGTGCAAGGATGCAAACTGATGTTAATTGTGGTTGTTCATTCAGAATTAATGATGAATGCAAATGCAAATGTAGATGTTCCAATAATGGCAGAATCTATATCGCAACAATAAACCAGCAAACAGACAGCCCTCACTTGTCATATCAAGGAAGATCTCATAAAGCATGCAGCAGAAAAGTAAAACACCAAAATCAGTGTAACATCCTCACCGGATATTACTAATTTAAATAAAATTTAAATTATAATTAACATAAATCGACAATTTATAAATAAATCTCTTTCCCAAAGTGCGTGAAGTTTTCAAATTTCATTAATGTCACAATGTTCAAAATACATTAAATCCACCAAGGATCCAAATCTCCAATTCATAAAGTATAGTAGCGGAAATACAAAGAAAAAAATGATAAAATAGTCTCTATGAGATCCCCATACTAGCCCCGCTCCAGTACTAAGCATCACCAATACCACCTGAAACATCATCTGCTCATGTGTAACAAGTTACACGATCATCGTCAGGTACAAACAGAAAGGGTGAGTTCAAATAAAATAAAATAAATAGCGACAATAAATTGAAACTTAAACCCACGACCCTCACTAGTGTAAAATATACATATTAGATCGGTTCTAGAGCACATATTAAATCGGTTCCGTAACCGATCTAATATACAACGATGTAATATCTCTAAAACATAGTAAATCGATTTTGAAACAACCGATCTAATAATTTAAACTGGAAAGGAAAAATAGACGTGCACTCACACTCCTTGTCTAAACTTGAATGTCTTAATTTCAATAGGCATACAGAACATATACAACAATTAAAGACAAATGACTAATACAAATTACAAAAAAAATGAAAACAACTCCACAAAATTTCAGTTTTGCATTCCCAAATCAAAATGAACACTAAAATCAAAATCATTCCAGAAAATTACACAATAATCTCAACATCTCTATATGGTTTCAACAGGCCCTTAGAATATCCCCAATCAACCCTAATCATCCTTGGAATAAACCTAAATCAAGAAAAAACAAAACAGATAAAAAGAGGGGAGGAGGGTTCGAGTAGTGAGGCGAGAGTGGAGGCGCGGGAGAGAAGAAAAGAAACCTATGCATTTGGTGAACGAAACGAAGTGTTAGGGTTAATGCTCGTGGGTGGCGGCCGAAAGCTTAGAGCTTGCGCGGCGATGGCGGCGACAACGTTAGTGAGCAAAGGTTTGGACCAATGGTGAGCAACAAAGGCGCGATAGAGAAGGGAAATAAGCTTCTATTTTCTGTGAACAAAGCGACGACATTAGGGCTCGTTGGCGGCCACAATGGTGGTGGGCATCAGTTATGAGGTCTGGTGATGAGTAGTGGTCAACGGAGAAGAAGAGAAAGAAAAGAAGTTCATCACAACAATGAAAAGGATTTTCACGTTTTTGTTAAAACTAGGAAATGTATTAGATCAGTTGAATTTTTAACTAATCTAATATGTGAATATTAGATCGGTTATAGAGAGAACCGATTTAAAATTCATATAATAGATCGATTAAAAATTCAACCGATCTTATATGCTTCCCAGTATTTACAACTTTGCCACCACATTTTTTTTAGATTGATTCTCACATAACTGATCTAATACTCTGTTGTAGAATGTTCTTTTTGTACTAGTGCCTTCTGAGAACTACAATCCTCAGACCCAAGCAATCACAACTCCCATTGTGCGCCTTTTGATTCTACATCCTTTGATGATATCCTTAAGATGACTCTTGCCACCACAAGCTCCAAGTAATGGTCCCTCCATCTATCGGTCACCACTTGTAGATCACACACGGAAATTATCAAGTCACGAACTACAATCCGTAACACCGAGTGGAGCTCCCCAATACGGACCACACTCCATATTTATCACAAGACTACCAGCCTCATCGACTCCGACCGTGAAGGGTAATCGAGTGAACCATCCATACTAGCCACAACTAGCACACTTACATCAAAATTCCAATACCATTAGACTCCAACCTAGAATGGCCACATGTTTAACTTCCCATTACAAGCTACAACTCGTAAAGGGCCCCCAACAAGTCATCTCCTCAAGGCCTCCATCCAAAGTTATGTAGAATCCTTTGTCGCAACCCAACTCTGCACGTGAAATCGCTTAGTGCAACACCCACGTCACCAGGCGAAACAACGCTTCAGACTGTTTGGCGGCCACCAAACACCGCCAGGCGCCATGCCCTTTCGAGAGTCCCTATCTGACAGTAATCGCCTGGCGGGACCACCCTTTCCGCCAAGCGCCACCCGTTTAAGTGGTCACTGTTTTGGCCGCTATCGCCTGACAGCTCGCCCCTTGTCGCCAAGCGCCATTGCAGTAGCGTTAGTGTTACTTATTTTTGGCACTTTGGACAAGTTCCAATGAACCCAAACAATCCATAGGCAATCCATAACATCAATCACGTATATCCAGTCACATTAGCATGACTGAATCATAATTCAACACACTCATATACATAATGAGTTCATGATTTGAGATCATGACATTACTTAAATGTTAATAGAATTCACTACACACATATTCTTTTACCAAGTAAAACATGCCATACTGATTTTCCAACCAACAGTACACTCTGCATATAACAGAAAGTTCTCCAGACAGACATTGTTACGACACCAATGTCAAAATAAAACATCCCTTTTCCCTTCCTTTAAATCCAATTATCACATGCTCATCATAGGTACTCCCATTGCATACATATATTCCCTTCCCAACACCCTTTGCTCAAATAATCTATATGATTAAACCAAAATTCCAAATAACCCTCAGACATCCAAAAGCGAAGTAGAACAAAGTGCACATCTGTCCATATATGTCACTTGGCAGTAGTTAAAGTATCGCTCGGCGGTGAATACAATTATGGGCACTTCCCAGATTTTCCTACACCTGTACAAGCCCTAATTCCCAATTATTCGTTCCTATCATGCAATTTCTCATAAAATTATACAATTATGGTTCCATCCCTTTTATACGAATTCCAATCCACTCCAACAACACATCATTATCACAATTTATCACATAAACTTGTGAGTCCCAACCTTCCTGATTCCTAATCATAACACATTACCCCCGATTATGCAAGGGTTCATACAATTCCCTCAATTGAAGCCCCTTCATACATTCTATCAAAAAGCAATTCATACAATCACACACAGAGGTCCAATTCAGGCTTCCCAATCATCACGGAAACCACAAGAATACATAAAATTGGCATTCTAGTTCGTGTCGCATAGCAAACAGAACACAACCGTTAGGCGGTTCATCACAAAACCCAGAAAATTGGGTTCAGACGCATGTGTCGCTTGGCGAGTCTTCGAGACCGCTAGGCAGTTTCGGGAAAAATTCCAAAAATGCGCACACTTCAGAATTTTGGAGAATGCAGAGGTACACATAGATTACATACATCCCAGAATCATATATATTTAAAATTAAACACGAAAGGAAACCCCTTTAACTCGGTTTCTTTGCTGAAGTTGATATCCTTGACCCTCCCTTGATTCCAATGTGTTCCCCTCTTTTGGCTCCTACTACTTTCCACTCTGATTGGCCATCTGATTCTCTCTCTCAGACTTACTTTTCAGTGCAAGTGGATGGTCTATATCACAATGCTTATTCTTCTTCCTCACTCACTTTATTCTCCCCTCTTTTGTAGCTTAAAATTTTAATAAAAAAAATAAAAACGAAAATCATCATCAAATGTCATTAACTAATGGCTTTTACAGCCCCTTCTAGCTACCCCCTACGATAGCTAGGGTTTCTGAACCTTCCCAATCATAGCAAAAAGAATTTGGGCACAAAGGAAACTATTTTACGTCAATCAAGATTTGAACACACAACCAAGCAATTACAAAACTAATGCACAATCAACCAACGAATTCATGTTTCATGGTAATTCTTACTTATCTATGATTATATCATCATGCTCCATGATCAAGCATACATGCAAAACAATAAAATAATTAAATTAACACACAATTGGCATCTGCATGACTTGAACACAAATCCTCTCTTAATAGCCAAATGCTCTCAACCACTTGAGCTAGTACTCTATTCCTTGTCTTCTCTCTCCACATTAATTAACTTAGGGATTCCCACCCTCACATTTATTAAATAAATCTTTATTTATTTATTTAATTTTCCCGGATCTTACAACCAGAACCTATATCAACTATTGAAACATGACATCATAATGCATGAAATGCTTTGAATGCAGATGTGAGGCAGAGCTTCAATGCAACTTAGTAAGCATGGATAGATTCATGGATTCAATTCACAACATGAGAATATGGAGGATTGGATGCTCTATCATGTACAACTAAAAGATGCAAATGTTGGTGCATAAACAAAATATGCATGAAGATGAAAGTCCCTACCACCACTACTACTAATAGAAACCATGATCCTATAAACTAAAAACTATAGGAAATTTAAATATGAAACAAGAGAATTGAAATTGGTGCAGAAACTTAAAGACAAACAAAATGATAATAGAAAGCAATAAAGGAAATTTAAAATGATGCAAAATTTAAAAGTAGAGAACGTAAAATGGAATTTAAAATTATAAAAATTAAAGACAAGAAAACTTAAAACGCAATAAAAGCTTGAACAACCAAATTGAAAGCTGGAAATCAAAACAAAAATTTAAACCAGTGTATTTCATTGAAATCAACAAAGTCAAAAGTATACAAGAGATAAAGAAAGTGCTAGAATTTTAAATGGTGAAAGGAAACTTTTTGAGCCCAATCTTGGTGTCTATTTATCTCATGGGTGAACTAAGTACAACTACCTAACACAAGGAAAATCTCAATCTATGAAGGCTACTTTAAGCTCATAAGATATGGAGAAGACCCTCTTACATTACACTTTCTCCCTCTCACACAAGAACATTCGATGAACATGAACTCTCGAACCCCTCCAAACATTTCTGTCTGTCTCGCTCTGCCAGGGCTCGCCTCTCACAAACTTAATTTTCCCCTTTTAAACCCTTCTCCAAAGAAAAAGAAAACAGAGAAAAGAAACAAAAAATTAACCTAACCCCTATCCTCTTTGCTCGAAACCAGAATCGTGATATTGCTACCCCATTTCGATGCCCTCGATCTCGTTTTGATCCTTCCACTCGTTCACGAATCTACCACGAATATGCTCTAATCTCTCTCCCTCTTGATCACACATCATCCTACTTTGATCACGCATCAAACTCATCTCTCCATTTGCATGTTGCAACATCGAGGGCTCGTGCCTCTTTTCGTGATGGAGTCTTAAAAAGAACAAAACTAAATGCAACAAAATACTCTTAAAAACAACCTTTTTCTCACATTTTTATAAAAACTCTATTTTTCTAAGCTACCAACAAAAACTAGTTAATTCAAGACAAACAAATATTTATTTAAACTAAAACTAAACTTTTAAAGAGAGAAAAAATGAAAAATGGAGTGCCAACAATATCATATGAAATATTCAATGAGTCAAAAAGATTAAATTAAAAGAGCTTATTTAAATGGAGTCTATATCAAAGACAATCCTTATTCTAAGGAAAAATATATGAGGAAAAACAACAAAAGATTTCAGTTTTGATTCAATTATTGATAAGTTTAAGAATTTGATTTCTTTTAAATTAAGTGACAATGATTAAATATATTATTCAAATATCCTAAAATTATTAGTTAAGATCGACAGAAGCATGAACAAACTCTACTTTGCAATGTGTAAGCTGAGTGCACTGGTACCACTTTATAAAGGAAAACCAATGCCAAAGGCTAAAATATTTGTGAGATTGTTCAGTAAGCATTGCCAATTTAAAGATATAACGTTAGCAACACCAACTTAGGTGACCGTCAGCTAATACAATTTAAAGATTATATATTTATTTTGATCATATATTAAGCCAAACAAGTCATTATAGCTTAACATTTTTTGGATTGTTTTATGTAGATTTTATGAAACATGCAATTTTTGTACGCCAATCCAAACATCTTACAGGATATTTGATTTAGTTTCACAATAAAATAATGTGTTTTTTTCCCTCAAAACATTTAACTGAGTTTATAATCCCACAAATTGAAAATGTCTGCTAATTTGTTTTAAATGAACAACAACCATTCTATGGAAATACAAGTCGAAATCTTTTGGACTAAAAATGATTTTTGCCTTTTTTGGGTCCCTCGTTATTGTATTCTATTTTTTCCTTGACCAAAAATACACTTCTTCGAAAAAGAACTTGCATTAAAGAGTAATCATATTTGAAGTCCCACATGTATGTATGCAGCAGAGTATTAAAGAGTATGAATTATAAAAGAAATAGTTGTGACATTGAAAAACATACTTACCTGGATGGGGTGAATGAGCGATCATGAAGGCTCATGGCCTAGAGCAGTGACCTTGATTGCACAAAGAAGGGGTGTTGTTCTAAGGTCTACCTTTGTGGTGGAACTTACATCATAATTTGTGGCAGAGGGGGCTTGCGTCCGCGCAGCCCCTACTATTTAGTTAAGCATTTACAAGTTGCTCCTTTCAATTTTTGAATTTGACCTAGATGCTTCTGTGTTAGGTACTTACTTTATAGTATATTCCATAATTTTCCGGAAGAGAATCCTTTCCCTTGTTGGGCATTTATTAGCTGTTTATAATCCTGTAAATTAATCTTCTCTGCTGATGTGTTATTTTGATGACATTAGTGTTTCCTTCATTGTAGTAAAGAGTATGAGCTATAAAATAGAAGCTTGTGACACCGAAAACCATACTTCCCTGGACGAGAGCAGTGACCTTCACTGCACTTCTAAGGTCTATTTTATTATTAAATTAGGTAATGCAATCTGTTTCTTTTTAATTAAGTGGTTAATTTTGTGTCTGATATATAGTTCTGAATTTCCAATGTGAAGTCCCACACTTATTGTTTGGTTCCTTACATAGTTCTTCCTTCAAGTTAGTTAGTTTACTATAAGTTAGCTTGAATATGATCTTATTCATTGATATTTGAAATATTTATTAAGTAAATTCTAACAAATTTATGACCAGAGAATAATTATGAAAGTAAATTCTTAGTATCTGAATATTATTGTGCATGGGAAGGGAAAAGTTAAAATTTTCCATAAAACATATACACAATGTCCATCTTATTGTTGAAGTGTATCCGCATAATATGGAAACATGTGGATAACCATGTGGGGCAGGCTTAGCTGCCGGATAGATATTTAATGTTGTTGTGTTTACTTCAATGGTCTTTCTTTGTTTTTCATGCTATAGTCTTTGTCATAAGCTCTCGAAATCCTTTAAGTGGATCTTACCTTTACTTATGGTCATGTCCCCATCAAAATCGTAACAGAAATCCTTAACCGTTGTTTTGGATAATAAGTGAAGAACTGCTTGCTTGAGAGGAATGAAAGAAGGAGAAGAAGGTGTGTCACTTCAGGGAAAGATGCAATGAAAGAGAGAGAAAACAAAGTGTGGGTTAATGAGAAAGAAGACAAAATGTCTTTGTGAATGTTTGTAGCATCCTACCGGATATTATGGATTTTTAATAAATAAAAAAATATAATTAAACACGCTGCAATTAATAATATTTTATTTCCCAAATCACGGAAAATTTAAAACTTTTATTATCGTTCAATAATAAAGCTAAAATCCATAAATTATAATATCTGGAAATAATATAAAAATATCCTACAAATTTGTTTACAATTTATTTCCCAAAACCAATAATAAATAAGCATAAAAATCCCGAGCTATCTCCTCTCCGTGGCTAAGCTCCACCAGAACCACCTGCATCCACATTATCTGCTCACATGTACCGCGTACACGATCATCACCAAACACAAGCAGATAGGGTGAGCTAATATAATAAACATATACATATATATAAATCAAGTATACCTAAAACATCAAAAGCATACATCATTTCCTTCCACATGGCCACAACCATGTGATATCCATTCACGTCAAAGAAAACTCATTCCTTTCCTTCCTCATGGCCACAACCATGTTAACAGTGTTCTATATCTTATAGTGAGTACCTCAAGAGGTCTTGCTGCCACACCTATCGACCACGACAGATAGAGCACGTGCGGGAAACCATGCTACGAATCACATACCATAACGCCAAGTGGAGTTCCCAAATACGAACATAGTCCGTAACGTCCCAGGACTACCAAAATCGTCAGTTAATCACTGAGGAGGGCAATCCATCTAAACCCATCCGTACTGGCCTCAATAAGCACACTCACACCGGCAACACTCGCAAACCTGAGCCACAACTCAAGAGTTCCTCGTGTTCATCCGCTATCCCGAGCCACAACTCCATGGACGTCATTTCGGGCCACAACCCAGAGAATGCCACATGCTTAATCCCTATCTTGAGCCACCACTCAAGGGATATGTTCCGAGCCACAACTCAAGGAACATCATCAAGCCCACCATTGAGATATCTTAGAAGCCTAGTAGACCACGTATCACAATTCCAACACATTTGATTTGACACAATAGTAACACTTGCCTTGAACGCACAATAGCACTATATGTTGCTTAGGCTAAAAGCCTTTGTCCAAACGGCCAGCGTATCTTGCTTGAGCTAGACCCACTAGCCTGAGCGAGCCACTAGTACAGCTGCAACCCACGAAGTCTCGCTTAAGCGAGCTCCTTCTCGCTTGGGCGAGACCATCCTTCGCTCAGAGCTAAGGTACCTCGCCTAGGCGGCGAGCCACACAACGTACCACATCAGTCCTCGAAAACTCGCTTAGGCGAGAAGCTCTCGCTTGAGCGAGACGCCCTTTCGTCCAAAACAGCGTTTACCGCCTGAGCGAGATGCTCAAAACAAACCCCCAACACTCACGAGTTCTCGCTTAGGCGAGACACACTCGCCTAAGCGAGATAGTCTGTCGCCCAAGACGAAAACCCTCCGCTCGAGCGAGACGCACGAGTAGAAACAGACCCAATTCTCTTCTAATCTCGCTTAGGCGAGCCTGGCTCGCTTGAGCGAGAGTTGCTGACTTCGACCTGTTTACGCACGCACACACCAGCAGACATGCCAAAAACTCATACCAATTCATACCATTCATTTGGAAAACAGTGCACGCACATATGAACACAATTTTGACATAATATAGGCTCCAACAACCTACGTTTGCACAATTACAACTTATACATTGCATAATCTCATTATAATCATACAATTAGGTAAGAATTCCTATAAAACAGTCCCAAACACCCAAACCCCAAATTCACCTCAGGTGCAATACGAAATCCATAGCATATAATCATCACAATCATGCAATATGATCAAAAGAATACAATTACGGGTTCAACTACCCTAACCTGAAATTTCCTTACTTAAAACTTGAATTTGGGAGGTTCCTTTGATCGCCAATGGCTTTCCTTATCACCACTACAATTTCCCCTCTCTAATTCACTCACAACTCTCTATTTTACCTTGGATTCGTGCACCTCACAGCTTTTAGAAATGTCACAACTAATTTTTAACAAAAAAGAGTTAAATTTGGCTCACCAAGGTTTGAACCCATGACCATGCTTATCATCAAATCATTGCATAACCACTCAAGCAATTCATGTTTCATGATAATTCACATAATTGTATAATTATGTTTTCACTCAACATAATCGTGCGTATTATCAAAATTAATAATATCAAACACAAAAATGGCATACATAAGACTCAAATCCAAGTCCTCTCTCACAGTCAAAGTACTCTCAACCACTTGAGCTAGTACTTTTTCACATTATATAAATCAAAATTTAATGTCATAAAGGCTCCCACTACCCGCATTTATTACTTAATTAATTAATTTTCACGGGTCTTACAATGTTTGAGAAAAAGAAAACAAAAAAGCTTTTATGATTCTTCTTGTTGATAACATTGTTTTCTACCTTTTATTTGTGTTAAATTTCATGAATAAAGTCAACCTCCCTATAGCTTTTATCTTGTTTAATCCTCAAGTTTCTGTTGTTTCTGTATTGTTTTGTATTTTAACTATTTTATGCTTGTTTACCTCTAATATATATTTTGAGTGTGTAAAATAAGTCAATAGGAAGCAATTATGGTAGAATAAAATAAGTTGGAACTTAAGGAAGCATGATTGGATAAGAAAGATTGATTTTTAGAAAAATACCCATGTCGATGAGCACTGGAATCGTGCCCAACATTGCAAACATGGAGAAAAGACTCACCTATAAGTATATACTGCTTTGGACCACCCCCCGGAAGGCTAAAAAACACCATTAGACTCACTGGGCAAGCTGGTGGCTCTCTAGGAGAAAATGACAACACAAAATTGTAGTATCTGAGTCGTTGGGTTAAAATATCACTCGCCTAGCAAGTTACAAGTCAGAGAGCGTCGATTTTAGGCTTCGTTAGGAGAGAATGAAGTCGTTTAGCGAGAATTTCGACCTTGATACGCGAATATGGTTATTTAATCATGTTTCTACGACATTTTTGGGAGGATTCCTCATTTTGCACGAATAGAAATACCTTGGGTGCTTGGTAGAGGCTCTTGGAGGCTGCTAGGGATGTTAGGAAACTCTCCCTTCTTCTTCTTGGGTCTCATTCTTCATCCATGGAGGTTTTACCCCTTTTGGGTTGGAAAGGATGATAGGCTACGAAATTGAAGGTAGAGTTGCGAATGAGATGCACAATTGGAGCATGAATTAGTTGTTAAGAACCTTAGGAAAAGGATTGCTTTTACTTTATGGTTCCAATTTTTTCTCTATTCTTCAATTTTGTAAAACCCTAGGTTCTCCACCATGGAGAGCAATTTTTATTATTGAGATTATATGTAAAACACTGAATTCTTGTGTAAAATACACACACACACACACACACACACACATATATATATATATATATATATATATATATATATATATATATATATATATATAATCTTCAAAAATTCAAGTTAGTGTTTGATTTCCATGTTTCATGCTTGATATGTGGATTGTTCCCATGTTTGATTTATGATTCTTGAGATGTTGGAAAATATCTTTAGAATCTACACTTGAAATTGAATACCTAATGAACACTTGTATCTGGAAATAGAACTTGGTTCATTTGTAATCTTTGACTCTTGAAACTAATGTATGAGTTTACTTGTTGAGGATTCAAGGGATTGAAACTTGATGAGTGATCATAGGCTCAAAGACTCTAGGAATATGATTTAAGTATTCTTGTGAGTTAATTTTAACATGAATATGAAATTGAGATAATTTAGAATGCATGAGAATGAAGTGGTTGAAGTCTAATCTTGACAAATTGTAAATACAATATGTTAATTTTTTGTTGCACACCAACTGTTTGATAAAATACAAAAAAAAAATTCTTAGTGTTTTTGTGAACTTAGTGGTCTAATTGAATTATTGAATATGAGAGTTGTCATCTTTTGCACAAGTCCCTTGAGGAGAAAGATAAAATACTTATTACTTGCTATGTGTTATCAGTGCATTTGTTGTGTTGATTTTTTACTAACCCTTGTGGGCGACATGTCAATTTTATAGGAAGCCATGTTTTGCACAATGAGAGAGCCATATATTGATGTGTGGAGTCTGTTTAAATTTCTTCTTTTAGTTAGTAGTAATTTTGGATTTTCTGGTTGTATGACCTTTAAAAGCTTTTTTTCTATTATTATTGAAAGTAGGGGTGGCAATTAGGGCCTGGCCCGTAGGGCCGGCTCGTAGGCCTACAGTGACCCGACCCGTATAAGCCTGTGGCCTGGCCCGCAAGCCCACATAAAATTTAAAAAAAAAACTTGCACTTGTGTATATTAATTACTTTTTTTATGGACTCTTGCATTAACATTTCAAATTCTTGTATAATTGAAAAAGACAAGTATTATATATTTTTTAATGTGCTAAAATTTAAAGAATACATTGTGTATGTCATAGTATGAATATGATGAAAATGTTGAATTATCAATTTATCATCCAACTCCCAAAGTCTTTACTTAATTTTATGAACTTCTTAAAGTTTCCTAATTTTTAAACATTGAAAGTTTTATCATACAAATTTTTAAAAAAAAAATTAAAAAGATTAAAAAAAATTAAAAAAAAAAGGTCAACCCGCGGGCCAAGTGCGGGGCGGGGAGAACCAGCTCGCGATGTGCGGGCCTTATGCAGGCCGGGCCTAAACGGGCCGGGCCAACCCGCATTGTCACCCCTAATTTAAAGTGTATTATTGATAGACATATTTCATTTGAATATCAAAAGATAACATTTAATTTACCTTATACAATTCAATTTAGTTCATTTCTAATATTTTATAAGAACTCTAGAAAGTCAGTTTACAATGTTGGTTATCATTTTAAAGTATGGTTTAGTATAAATATTTCAACGACCACTTATAGTAAAAAGTATTTTCCATTTTTTCCACTTGGTTCCTATTTCTAAGAAAATAAGTATGTATTTAAAGTGTCAAAACGGGTCACCCGATTCGACACATCACGGGTTGGTCAATTAGTGAGTCAACCCAACCCGGCACACTTATTAGTGAGTTCAAGAAATTTGAGCCCGACCTGACCCAACACAAGTTGATGGGTTAAACTGGTTGGGTCACTTTTTGAAAAAAATTATAACTTTTTTATTTCTTTCATTACAAAAAAAAAACTTCTAAATAATGACCAATTTTAGTGACCAATAATGATTAATAACTATAGTAATCAATTTAGATACTAATTTACAAAATTAAAAATTATTGGTTACTAAAATATTCACTATTATGAATAAAAAATTATAATTTGTCATTAAATTGGTCTTGAAAATTAGCTACCATGATTTTGGCTACCAAAGGAAATTGGTCATTAAATTAGCTACCTAGGTTTTGCTACCAAAATGACTTAGTTTCTAAATTGGTCTCTAATTATTTAGTGGCCAATTTTGTGACCAATTATAATTTTTTATTCATAATAGTGACTATTTTAGTAACTAATAATTTTTAATTTTGTAAATTAGTATCTAAATTGATCACTATAGTGATTAACTATTTTTGGTTACTAAAATTAGTTTCTAATTGAGAATTTTCTTGTAGTGTTCAATCTAACATTTTTTTAATATGTAATCAAAAGTCAAAAAGTCCAAACCTATTTTAACAATTTACTTTTTCTCATTTTAGACAATAAATAAATAATTCATTCCAAAAACTAAATCATAATTCTAAGTAAAATCTAAATAATATCAAACCCTATATTATACCTTACTATCTTAGGAAAAGAAAATTACTAATGACAGACAAAGGTAGAGAATGAATGAAGTGTCTTAGGCGTGAGTCTCTCTCCCCAAAATTTCAAAAAAAAAAAAAGTTTGTTTGTGTTTTGGGTTGTACATGTACGGTTAAGTTAAGAGTGAGGTGATTTTTATTTTTTTTTATGTTTGGGTCAGTGAGCCAACCTGACTCATCACGAGTTCAATTTGAGTGAGCCGAGTCCAATTTTAACTTGTATTGAAATTTGTATTTTTTTTAACTTAATCTAACTTGAAACCGTGGTGAGCTGTAACATCCCTAAGGAATATTACTTTTAAGTATTTATAAATGAATAAATACAATAAATTAAAACACGATAATATTAATAAAACCTCATTTATATTCGCATATTCCCAAAAACGCGGGAAATTTAAAAACTTTAACGGTAACATAATTCAAAAATTCGCAATTGCATTATTACAATTCCACCAACGTTCAACATAATTAAAATTACATCAAAAGTCTAAAAAAATGTAAATTCTTTCAAAAGCCCCAAGTAGCCCCTGCTCTCTGCCTCTAAGCATCTCTTGGCTCACCTGTCAAATCATCTGCTCCTAGATAACAAGTTATCTGATCATCGCCACAAACACACAAATAGGGTGAGCTATGCACAAATATATAAATACATAAAATAAATATGTCATCCATCCTAAAGAAGCTAACCTCACTAAAGTATTTCATTATTTTCAAATTACCCATCCCTGATCTCATAGTCCTTCATGAGTCATATGCATGTACTAGGTCTTGGGACTTCACTGTGCTCCCATAAAACTAACCCATTCGTGGTCCAACCCTACGAGCCTATCCTGCTCATAGTCCTACCCTACAGACTCCTCGTCAGTAGTAAACCATCCAAGCCTCCCTCGCTCGGACCATGGCACGCACGCAATCACCATACTATGGACTTCTCGCCCAATAGCAACTGACGGGAACATAACAGTTCCTTGCTCATCGTGCGTCCGACGCATGTAATCACCATACTAAGGACTCATCGCCACTTAGCAGCCGACGAGAACTACACAGTTTCATGTCCATCATGCGTCCAACCATCAAGCACATCCCAGACCCCTATTGGACTTAGTCCTTCAAGCCCAAACACCACAAACACAAGCATATAATTCCTATACTTTAAAATCTCACAATCAAACAGTCTTATGTCGCACACAACCACTAGACTCGCAGTACACTCGCTTAAGCTAGAGCTCTTCGCCTAGGCTAGCCAGTCAACCTCGCTTAAGCCACCCCATCTCGCTTGAGCAAGCGTGAAACAGTGGCTTCACCACTTCATCTCGCTCAGGCGAGCTCTTCTCGCCTGGGCGAGACATACTTGCGCCCAAAAACACACAGACCTCGCCTGAACGAGAATTCGAATTAAAGTTTGCATCAATCACCTTGTGCACTCGCTTAGGCGAGCCACTCTCGCCTAAGTGAGAGTACCCATCGCTCAGAACTCAAGACTACTCGCCTGGTCAACAAGTCGCGCTCAAAATGAGTTCAGGTTTCATCGCGACTCGCTTAGGCGAGCCCTTCTCGCTTGAGCGAGACAACGTTTCGCTCAACCTCAACCTTAATCACCCGAGCGAATTGCTCGAGTCTAAACCCTGAATCAACTCCTGCAACTCTTGCCTAGGCGAGAAGGAGTCGCTTGGGCGAAACTTGTAGTGTTTCGCCACTGTGCAATCACGAAAAGACCAAAACCATACCCAAAACGTAATAGATACAATACCAAGCATTCCATCTCAACAATCAACCTATCAGTATATGTTTACATCCAATGGAACTACTAAAACCCAACATTTAATCAATTATACCCATTGAATACCCAAAACCCTCACTCTAATTATAAAACTGCATAGCATGACTTTGCACATAATCTCAATCAACCAAATTCTAGACCACAGCACATACCACACGAATTTCCCAATTAAACAGAAACCAATTGAGGGCAAAACACAGCACACAAACAATATTGAAATACACATAAATCCAGCACCCTTAACTTGTAATTCTATAATGAAATTGGGAAAAAGAAGGTTCCTTATTCACCAATGCTTTGCTTCAACCCTTTGCGCACCCAAACTCTCCTCTCCCTCTCTCAAATCGTGCTCCTCTCCAAAAGCCAAATCAACAACTCCAGAAACCCTCCTTCTCTCCTAAAATTTGGCTTTTATAGGTGCCTTAATAATGGGTTTAAAAATTGAAACGAAAATGGGCTTAATTATGGTTTTAAATTCCTATTCAATTTTAACTATGGTTTTTCAGCCCCCCCCCCCCCTTGGTGCCCCTTCTGCTAGAGTTCCCACTACCCTTTCACAGTCAAGTCAACCCTAGTTTTAACAAAAAAAATAAAGTCAACTTTATGTCCCTCAAGGTTTGAACCCGTGATCCTTCAACCATAAGGTCAAAGCATAACCATTATGCCAATTCAAATTTTGTGATAACCATTATAATCTTATGACTATAATATCACTCACTAGTCACAATTATATTACCCAAAATAAAACAAGAATAATTCAAACAACACACAAATGGCATACATAGGACTCAAACCAAAGTCCTCTCACACAATAAAGTACTCTCAACCATTTGAGCTAGCACTTTTCCACATCACACAATTAACATTTAATGCCATAAAGGCTCTTTCTACCCACATTTATTAGTTAATTAATTATTTAATTAATTAATTTTCACGGGTCTTACATGAGCCGAATTGATTCACGAATTTTAAAGTATTTTTACAGCTCTATATGTATTTAGTCATTATCATACATGAAAAGGCTTTATATAATTATGCAATGTGTCCACTATAAGAATGTCATATATTAGCGTCGAAAGAGAAGCGTCAGACTGTCTTCCGACGCTGAATGCGTTGGCTTATGCAACTTAAAATAGGACACTAAAGCAGAAAAAAAGAAGAAAAGAAAATGTGGCATTTGCGTCGCTCTTTCGTCGATACTAAAATGACGCCAAGAAAGAAATCAAATAGAAATGAAAAAATACCACTTTCATACTTTTTAAATAATGATTTATTAAATAATATTTAATCTACGTCAGTTGTGAACGACTCTACATCGACGATAGAGAAAGAAAATAAAATAAAAAATAATAGTTTCTCTTCTACACCACCACGCTAAGGAACTGAATTTAGAAAAAAAGAAATTAGTTAATTTAAGTTAAGGTGGGAAAACTAAATATTTCACTTTGCCTCTTTCTCTTCTCATCAGGTGCCACAGGGCTAACTTCCCCCTTTCTCCTCTCATCGAGCGCCACAAGGCTAACTTTTCCCCTTTCTCTTTCTCTTTCTCGAGCTTGTGCATCTTGAGTGGACTTTGTGCATTCTGTGAGTTGTAAGCCATGGGACACATTGCAAAGCTTACTGCAATCGATTGGGATGCGAGATTGAAAATATTGTGAAGGCCATTTCCCCCTTTCTTGTTGGAACCCTAAGAGGGTGAGAATCCCCAATTTGTTTTTGCATTTTTCGTGGAAGATTGACAACCCATTTGAAAGGATTTAGATGCAATTGAGAAGCTTAGTGGAAGGCAAGGGTTGGGACATTACGAGGCGTGGCCATTTCGTGCACGGTTTGTGGCAATCAAACTGTATATGTGAAGTGAGCTAGTAAGCTATATTGCATTGTTGATTAATGTGAACTTATAAACCCTAATGAAAGATTATTATTTTGTTAATGGGTACCCAATGTGGGAGGTCTCTGTGAGTAGGCATGTTTGGTGGTGTTGTGGAGTTGAAACCTTGAGCATAAAGGTTAGTTTTGTCACTTTTGGAGTGGAATCAGTGGATGTTAGGGTGAAGCAAAGGCATTTGGTGTGGAGGAGAAACTTGTGTTAGAAGTACACTAAAGGTAAGTTTTTATGTTTAGATTGGTATAATCAAATAAGATAGATGAATGGTATAATTTTTTTGTTTGTTGTTGGCATGTGTAAAAATTTGTTTAGCTTTTGGATTGTGAAATATGCATTCTAAAGTCACCAACTTCTGCTACTTCTTTGCTCTTACTTAAGGATGTACTCAAAGCCTAATTAGTTCTTCTCAAGATAGGAAAATAAAAAGAAAAGAAATCAGTGGTGTAGGTTTGGACACTACATTTCCTTAAGTGGAGTTATTTTAAAGAGTCTGATAGGTAACTGTATTATGTATGAATACAATGTTAAAAGTGAAGGAATTCTTAAGTTGATCTTTTTTTACCAAAGTTAGGGAAAGAGGCTAATATTAAAGGAAGGTTCAACTATCCTTTTTCTTAGGAATCTTCGGGAGATGTTGGGGATGAACATAAATTTCCACATGAATAGGGGAGGTTGGGATTGGTCAGCTGCTTGAAATTTTGTTCTTCCTTTTAAATTCTTCTACTTCAATGTTGTGGTCTATTTTTCTCCAAACACATTCTTCCACATTAATGTTATGTTTGAAATTTCAATTCTAAATGAATGAAATGATATCCTGGATTGTTGGAAATGTGTAAGGATACAGGTTCTTGGATTGGATGCAGGTTCGGGATATGCCTGAGCATAAATTTTTCATACCAAAAATCGCTAGTATTTGTGTCGGCCAAATCCACGCTAAGCCGACGCTAACTATTGAATTTCAAAACCCACTCGAAAGTTGTTTCATATTTTTTTTATTATTTAAGTAGTTCGTGGGCTTGGCCCACACATAGAAAATTATTATTATATTTTTTATTTTTTTTTGCGTCGGCTTAGTCGACGATAAATAAGCACCAAATCTCCGTTTCCATTTAGCCGACGCAAACGAGCTTTGTATCGAAGAAATATATGTGGTACACTTGACTGTCGCTGGATCGACACAATCTTCATTTTATCGTGGGTTTTGGACTAGTAGCGTCCATTTATGACCGACGGACGCAAACGGCCTACATTCTTGTAGTGCTCAATGACTTTGAGTGAACTCTTAGCACCACTTTTAAAAAAAAAACAATGCTAAAGGCTAAAATATAAAATATTTGTGATATTCTATTGCCAATTCGTTAAAGATTTAACGTTAGCAACACCAACTTAGGTGACTATCAGTAGTGACCTACCTTACTTGTTTAAAGCATTATCGTTAAAGACTTGTTAAGAGGCCCACATTGACAACTTTAGCTGAAAGAGTAAATGGTATGAACTATAAATCGTATGCATCTGCCCTAATGGAATTGTTAATTCGATTGGTTATATTAGTAATCTGTAAGGAACAGATCAAGCAAATTGCTAACTTTGTTAGATAAAGTTTATAGAGCGTCATTTTGGGATTAAAAACTTGACAAACTTTTTAATTGATACAATTTGATTGATTATTGTTAATTGATTAAATTTCCAACTGAAAATTTTTAAGTTTGATTTTCACATTCTTGAGAAAAAAATTTTAAGGACTTTTGGTAGTGTACTTTCTTTCAAAATATGCGTAACTTAATTGTTGTGAATTTTATATTGTTGAAGACAAAAGCTAATATATTTTCTAAGTTATAAAATTGGTAAGTGTGAATAAATGGTGAACAATAATTAAAGTATGTCCAAACAGGGAATTATGGAAGTCAAAACTCAGTTTTATATGTTGCTGAGAATCAATATTCTAGAAATAGGTTGATCTTCTGCTCAACAATTTTATTAACATAAAGATGTCCTCCAATACTTTACCAGTCTCATAGTGAAGCATGAATAGAACGCTATTTTGTTAAATATTATTGTAACATGTTAACCAAGATAATTTGGCTTGACTTCCCTCATCTTTCAAGAAAGCTTGTAGTAATATATCACAATGTGCATGCAGACTAATCTCTATTCAAATTCATATTTTTTATAGTTTTTTGTTCTTCAAAGTGTACGCATATAGAAGTGTACGTACATATATTTTTATGATACCGCTCTATATTTTCTTTCATAGTTCTCTTAATGTATTAGTTGAATGTTTATTTTGATCATATTTTAAACCAAACAAGTCATTATAGGTACAAATATTTTGTACTGTTTGATGCAGATTTGATGAAAGATGTAGTTTACGTACCCCAATCCAAACATCTTGCTAAACATTTGAATTAGTTTCACAATAAGATAACGTCTTTTTTCTCCTCAAAATAACTGAGTTTATAATCCACAAGTTGAACTTGTGTGCTGATTTTTTTTAAATGAACAACAGCCTTTCTATGACAATTCAAGTCGTTATTATATTCAGTTTTTCCTTAACCAAAAATACAGTTCTTCGTAAGAGAACTTGCATGAAAGAGTATACATGCATTAAAGAGTAAACCCTAAAGCTATGTTTGAAGTTCCACATCAATATATCCTGCCAGAATATTAAAGAGTATGAGCTATAAAAGAAATACATGTAGCATTGGAGAACATACTTACCTGGATGGGGTTAATGAGCTATCAAGAAGGCTCATAGCCTAGAACAGGGACCTTCATTGCACAAAGAAGGGGTGCTGTTCTAAGGTCTACTCTAGCAGTGGAGCCTACATCATAATTTGTGGCAGAGGGGCATGCGTCCGCGCAGCCCCTACTATTTAGTTTCAAGTATTTATATGGTTGTAGTCTTGTTTATAGAAGTGATGAATTAGCTGCTTCTAAATAATGTAGAGCCTTACTTCATTGTTCTATTAATAGATAATTTTTTTTTATACTGGGCATTTATTAACTGGTTATTGTTGTGTATCATGTAATCCTTATTGTTGTATCAGTGTAATAATTGAATTCTAAATCAGAGTAGCATATTATCTATTCCAAATTATCAATCTATTTGTGTAGGAGGATGGATGAAATTATTTGTTCCTTGAAGCCATGTTCTTACCTTTTTCACAGTTTTCCAATGGTCCAATACCAAAATTATTTTGATATCTTCCCATGACTCTAACTCTAAATGAAGTATTAGGTTTAGTATAAAACTAAGTGATGAATCATATTTATGTTCTCATTTACATTCTAATCTTAACTTCTTAATTGATTTTTTATGCTTAAAATATTAATTTAATTGGGATTTTTATAATTAGATATTTTGAAATTTAATTGGGATTTTTATAATTAGATATTTTGAGCTCCTGTAATGAAAATGAATTAAAAATTATTTTTTAGTTGTATAAAATATTTTTCAATATTCTATTGTTTGTTGATGCACCAACAACTCAGGCAGCCATTGCAGATCCACCTACCTCGTCGAAAAAATGCCATCACCCATCACGCAGCAACATCCCTACCAGAGGATGAAAAGTCTCATTTGAAAGGATGAGGGGAACCGTCACGTGACAATCTTTTATTGGACAATCAATTAATCAAATATTCCAAGTTTGGTCAAATGGACAAAGCAAGAGGGATTAGAATGCAAATATTGATATCTTTGGATTTCTCTACAAATTTGGATTGTATGATTGCAAGAATTGAATTGGAGAATTGGACAAAATTCGGTTGTTGATAATTTATTAACTATTTTAAATAATTAATTTAATTATATAAGAAAATATCAAAAAAGAATATTTACAAATATTTTTAAAACTGATCAGATATTTTTTATTATTTTACAGATATTACATTACCAGATAAAAGATTTCAAAGATTTCAACAACAGAAAAACTCAATTCATATTCTATATAAATAGACCTAGGAAAAGTAGTAAAGAGAGTTTATGGACCTTCTAGAGGGTCCTCTCTCATCTTTTACATTTTTCGCCCTTTATTCTCCTATTTTTATGTTATTTCTATATTTTTTATATTCAATGGAATATTAAGCCTTTAGATTTGATTCTGTTGTATTTTTTTAATTGGATTCAAAGATTAGATAAAATGAATTTCTTTGTTAATTTTTTATTCTCATTGTGATTTATTAAAAATAATATTCAAATTCCAAAATGAGCAAATTTTGAATGCAAGAGTCTACAAAAAGACATACAAGACCTTCTCCTCATGAGCCCAAACACTATAAAGGGTTATCCAACAAGCCTCTTAAAAATTGAAATCTATAAAGTATTTGATTACAAGAAAAATTAAGACAAATTCAAGACCTAATAGAAACAAATAGACAAAAAAAAAACAACTACAAAACCCAACAAAGATCCAAAACAAAAAATTGCACACAAATATAAAATTTTTATTTTAACTCGAAGTCTACTCCGCGGTACTTAATAAGGTCATATCTATAATGCTATCACTAAGAACCAAAGAAAACAAATATAAGTGTTCAGGTTCTATAATAAACCAGAGTGTTTTAGTAATTTAAAATGAGTATATAAGTACGAAAGACAAGAACAAGTGTTAGTATACTAGCACTGTTACCATTTTTAGTAATTTAAAATGAGTATACAAGCACTGTTACCACTTTTATAATGAAAACCAGTGCCAAAGACTAAAATATTTGTGAGATTCTTCTGTAAGCATTGCCAACATAAAGATATAACGTTAGCAACACCAACTTAGGTGAGTGTCAGTTGTGACCTACCTTACTTGCTTAAAACCCAGTTTTTATATGTTGCAGAGTATCAATATTCCTGAAGTAGGTTCAACAAATAGTGAAGTATGAATAGAATACTATTTTGTTAAAAATTGTTGTAGCATGTTAACCAAGATTGACTCCTAGATATTATGATAATTTGGCTGAAGTTCTCTCATCTTTCAAGAAATATTGTAGTAATATATCACAATGTGCATGCAGATTAATCTCTATTCAAATTCACATTTATGATAGCTTTTTGTTCTTCAAAGTATAGGCATATAGATTTTTATGATATTGTTTTGTTAGCATCACTAATTCATTAAGGTGAAAAGCTAGCCGTCTTACACCTAGTTACGTCAGTAATGAGTTACCCTAATTGATTAAACCATTCTTATTTTGTAACTGATTTGGGAAAAATATCTGTTTTACAATGGAAGAACACACACAATATGATAATTAACAACAAATGGATACCACTCTATTTTTTCATTTCATAATTCACTTAAGAGTGGTTGTATTAGCTGCATTTTTTTTTTTATCATAGCTTCACATATTTTGAACTGTTTGGTGCAGATTTGATGAAAGATGCAGTTTTTGTAAGCTAATCATTTGAATTAGTTTCACAATAAAACATATTCGTAAAAGAACCTGCAGTGGCATAAATAGGCCAATGTAAACATATTTGAAGTCCCACATGGATATATCCAGCAGAGTATTAAAGAGTATGAGCTATAAAAGAAATAGTTGTGGCATTGAAGATCATACTTACCTGGATGGGGTCAATGAGCGATCATGAAGGCTCATGGCCTAGGGCAGTGACCTTTATTGCACAAAGAAGGGGTGTTGTTCTAAGGTCTACCCTAGTGGTGGAGCCTACATCATAATTTGTGGTAGAGGGGCTTGCGTTCGCGCAGCCCCTATTATTTAGTTTTAATTTACGTAGTTTTAGTCTTTGTAATAGGAGTTTTGATTTAGATCCATCTGAATTAGTTGTAGTCTTATTTCATTGTATGTGCTTCAATATACAAAATTGTTTCGTTCCGTACATTTATTAACTGCTTATAGTCCCGTAAACTAATCTTTCTGTGTTTTATATGAGCAACAATTTTACATCCCAGTAGCTAATCTAATTTTTGTGGCAGTGGAGGTCCTTGTGGAGTGGTGAACGTGGACGTTTGGTTCGGTGATTGGCCAATAAATTGATCATTCCACTTCTCCTTATCCAAAGCTCTGGTTCATTCAATTGGTTTAAACGGTGCCTACGAGACCAACATTGCAGAATGCAGGGCTGGAATTGTGGTGCAATGAAATTTGTACGTGCATGTGCTATTTGGACTCATTGGCATGGAGAGTTTTCTCTAATTTTGTGCTGCGTTTGTTTTGGGCTGGTTATTTGGAAGCATAGCACGTGATTATGAGTTATAAATCGTGCGGTGGAGTAGTTTTTGTTTTTAGACTATTCTGGTCTAAGGTGCTTTCAACACTTATGTTTACGTGTTTGTTTGCAGGTAATAAAATGTTTTGTTCAAGTCGGAGGCAATGATGGAAACATGGCTAGGACTCCCATAGGAGTCACGAAGCAGTCGATAAAAGCATTGTTAGAACCTTTGTAAGTGTTTTAGATTAGTTTTGGATTATAGAATAAGAAATTTTGTAATTTCTGTTTAAGCTTTTATCATGCCTTTAGTAATATTTGAATAAACATATTTGAAACTGAGACTCTTTTGTAGTAAATGAAAAATTGAGGTTTTGTCTCAATTCTTGAGTTTCTTTTTCAAACCATTCATCATTATTATTGAATTTCATGATTCAAAGTAACAGATCTTTCTTACTTATCTTGGAATCTTCTCTTAGTGACGTAGCTTTCTTTCATTCGATTTTCATTCCAGCGTTCTCTCCCATTTCGTTCCAAGACCTAAATTCAAATCCTAATTCGAAACGAGGCATTAATCACTTGTTGGGCAAGAATGGCGGGCCTAGTATGCGAAATTGGGTATTTAAACATGTTTTTTGCGAGGGTTAAAGGACTTCTCTCCATTCTCTTTCATTTTAAGTTCTAGATTACAAGAGATGTTACATAAGTTCCTCAGTAGAGAACAATATTTCTCACTTGCTACATTATGACCGATGCATCTAGCGTTTCGTGCTAACAATCACTCTAGGTTACATGACCGAAATATTATTTGAAGTGCGACAACTCATAATTAGACTTATTATGTTGGATCCAACACTTATTTCTAAGCAAAAAATTATATTTGACAATCAAGATTCAACTCTTTATAAAAAGAGTAGCAAACCAAACATCATGAAATTTTGACTTGACCTACCTCCATCACAATATAATTGATGTGACTTGTGGTAGAACATTGTTTGGAATGTTATCACTCTTAACTAAATAAAAATATATAATTTGAAAGAAACCATACAAAAGAAAAAAAATGTGTAATCAACATCGGGATAAAGAGAAAAGTGCCTAGCAAATCTGAAAGAATTTAGTGAATTTTAAACAAATCTAGCAATTGAGAGAAAATAAAAAAAAAAAAGAAGAAGAAAAAGAAAAAAGAAAGATTACAAAAATCAAGTGATGAAAAATTAACCTCGTGTAGGAATGTTGAGACATTTTAGAACTAAAGAATTAAAAAAAGCAAAAAACATAAACGGGATCATAAATGAAGAATTTCCTATCAATCTTGATTGATATGAAAATAAAGAGAAATTGATGAGTAAAGAAAGATTTCTCATTTTGAAATGGAAATCAAATAAAGACCAAAAGTTCTAATGAAGAACTTAGATAAAATTCTCACTTAAAAAAGTGATTCAAATTCCAAAATATGCAAATTTTGAATACAAGAGTTTACAAAAAGACATACAGGACATTGTACTCATGGACCCAAAAACTATGAAGGGTCATCCAACAAGCCTCTGAAAATTAGAATCTATAAAGTATTTGATTACAAGAAAAATAAAAACATATACAAGATATAATATAAACAAATAAAAAAACATTTACAAAACCCGATAAGATAAAAAAAAAAATTACACACAAATATTAAATTTTTATTTTAACTCCAAGTTTAATTCGCGGTACTTAATAATTTAATAAGGTCTCATCTATGAGATTCCATAATAAAGCATGAATGCTTTAATAATTTAAAATGAGAATAAATAAGAATGACAAAAACAAGTATTGGGACGAGAATGAAGAAGTTTCGGAAGGAATGAAATAAGTTTTGATGACAAGTAAACGGTGAGAATTATAAATAACATGCATGCATGTGCACTTCTTTCGAGATTTTTCAGAGGTCATTAGACCAGGTCGTGTTAATTATCTGTGACTGCTCACATGGTTGCCAACAAAACATATAAACATTATTTCACTAAGTTAACGTTGGGTGTTTTTGTCATGGAATCCACTTTTGAGAATTTTTTAGAGTTTAATGCAAAAGATAATATGTTCTGTAAATTTTAAAATTGGTTAATTGTGAACTAATAGTGAACAAAACTAATAGTGAACAACAATTAAAATGTCCAAACAGGGAATTATGAAAGTTTGCAGTTTTATATGTTGCTGAGTATCAATATTTTTGAAGTATTTTGATGTTTTGTTTAGCTTAACAATTTTATGAACATAAGATCTCCTCCAATACTTTATCAGGTTCTTAGTGAAGTATGAATAAAATACTATTTTGTTAAACATTGTTGCAGCCCTTATGATAATTTGGCTTGACTTCCCTCATCTTTCAAGAAATCTTATAGCAAATATTACAATGTGCAGACAGACTAATCTCTATTGAAATTCATATTTGTGATAGTTTTTTGTTCTTCAAAGTCTATGCATATCTGTTTTACCATGGAAGAATACAAAATATAATAACAACAAATGGATATCACTATATTTCCATTTCATAATTCACTTAAAGAGTGTTTATATTAGCTGCATGTTTATTTTGATCATACTTTGGACCATACAAATCATTATAGCTTCACATATTTTGAACTGTTTGATGCAGATTTTATGAAAGATGCAGTTTTTGTATTCCAAACATCTTACTAGACATTTGAATTAGTTTCACAATAAAACATCTTCTAAAAGAACCTGCAGTAGCATAATGAGGCCAATGTAAACATATTTGAAGTTCCACATCGATATATACAGTAGAGTGTTAAAGAGTATGAACTATAAAAGAAATACTTGTGGCATTGGAAAACATACTTACCTGGATGGGGTTTTATGAGTGATCAAGAAGGCTCATGGCCTAGAGCAGTGACCTTCATTGCACAAAGAAGGGGTGTTGTTCTGAGGTCTACCTTAGTGGTGGAACCTACATCACAATTTGTTGCAGAGGGGGCTTGCGTCCGCGCAGCCCCTAATATTTAGTCTTAAGTATTTACATAGTTGTAGTCTTAGTCCTTACTATTTAGAGAATCCTTTTCCATACTGTAAATTAATCTTTTCTGCTGAGATGTGATTTATGAGATGCTGATTAATCTATTTATGACATTATTGCTTTCTTCTGAGGTAAGAGTATGAGCTAAAAAACAAAAGCTTGTGGCACTGGAAACCATACTTATCGGGAGCAATGACTTCCAACGCACTTCTAAGCTCTATCATTATTAAAGTTTGGGTAAATGCAATCTGTTTCTGTTCTGATTAGGTTGTTAATGTTGTGTCTGATATATAGTTCTTAATTTCCATTGTGAAGTCCCACATTTATTGTTTGGTTCTTACATAATTCTATTCCATGTTTGTTTAATGTGAGTTATCCAGAGTATGATCTGATTTGTTGATATTTGAAATATTTATTAATTAAATTCTAACAAATTTATGATGAAAGAATAATTGTAAAAGTAAATTCCTAGAATTTTAATACTATTGTGTATGGGAAGGAAAATTTATTGTTTCGGGTGTAGAGTTGAACATTCACTTAAATAATTTTTAAGTGTGTTAATTACAATATTTTCCTTTATGCATTATGGCGATCTATTCGTCAACCGATCGGTAAGTACCTGCTAAAGGTACTCTGATACTAAAGTCAATTCAAGTTTGATCGAAATGATGTAGTAAATATATAATGAATGTGCCAACAACCATACCTTTGCCCTGTATTTTGATTGGGGATAGGCTAATTGTGGCCCAATTTCCTTTAAGCTTGTTTACTGTTGCTTGCATAGGCTAATTATGTGTTTAACTAACTTTAGTGATGACCAATCACTTTTCTCCTCAACCGGTCAGTCAATTATATCCAACTTTGTCCGGTTGTACCAGTTGGTACATAAGTTCATAACCCCCAAGCCTTAATCATGGTTGGAGACCGAAAGCGAAAAGAGTTTGAACATCGATCATCTAAAAAAATATGTCTACTATTGAAGGTTCCAAATCGAGAGAGTCCTCTGGTCGAGAAGGCAAGGGGTATGCTTAGCGGATTTTGCTAATGAGCTACAAGGTGACCATATTTTGGAAGAAGAATGGTAGATCTTATACGTATAATATTCTTCTAACCCTAAAGGAGCAGGAGCTAGTGTAGTCCTTGAAGGACCAAATGACGTATTAATAGACAAATCATTGCACTTAAATTTCAAGATATCCAACAATCAGGACGAGTTTTAGGCCATCATAGTCGGCCTTACCCTGGCCAAAGAAGTCAGAGCAAACAAGATAATTTGTCAGATCGTTTCCCGGCTCATAGTAGGCCATCTAACGGGATATTACCAAGTACAAGATGTCTTACTACTTCAGTATTACCATTTGGTCTGGAACAAGATCGACAGTTTTGTTGATGTTAAGCTCAAACACATCTTGAGAGGAGATAATATGAGATTCGATGTGCTTTCTAAGCTAGCAAGTACAGAGAGGAGTGGGAGATATAAGTTGTTGCTCCAACGGGTGTTGTCGTCACCATTCATAAATAGAATAGGCGAATGCATGCAAGTTGGCAATGGGGAAGCAACCTAAATGACTAATTTCATCAGATATCTCAAGATCAAAGATATCCCTGAGGGTGAAGATAGGTCAGGAAAGATCACTAATTTGTTGAATGATGAGTTGTTTAAAAGAGGTTATAGTCAACCTCTACTTAAATGTGTTACCTTAGACCAAGTCGAATACATAATACGCAAAATACATGAAAGTATCTATGGATACCACTCTAGGGCGAGAACCATGACAACATGGGTCCTAAGAGTCGGTTACTTTTAGTCGACCAAAGAAGCAAATTGTGTCGAGTATGTTAAGAAATGTATTCTTTGCCAAAAGCATGACAACATTATCATAAAAAGCAAAAGTTGCATCATATCTTCTCCCCATGGCCTTTGGTGAAATGAGAAATGGACATCATTGGACCTTTTACAACCGCAAAGGTCAAGTTAAGTTCTTGCTAATCGGCATAGACAACTTCACTAAGTATAAATAGCACAGTTTACGAAATTACAATTACGTCTTCATTAATTATCATATTTACTGCTTGTTGATGCACTTGACTAACTTGGATGTTAGAGTGGCTTCTGTAGACACAACCTCCACTCAACTAGGAAAGGATGAGCATCTTTGGAAAGGACGAGCATATTTGAAATTGGAAACTAGGAGCGTTTGTCGTGTTTCGTGGAGTTCTAAAATGATATATCCAATCGAAGAGTTATCTTAATCCTCCTTGTTAACTTACATTCATATACCCTAATATAAATTTAATTTCTACTAAGAATAGAGAGTAAGTGTGATGCATCCACCCCAAGGCTTATAGCTTGGGTCAACGCCTAGGCCCAGTTCTCATGGTCACATGCATCTCAAGCCCAAAGTCCACCAAGAGGCCCAATAACAAGGAGCATTCTAAAGGAGATCCAAATGGGCTTTCCTCAAAATGGTCACACTTCTCATGAGCTTCAATTACTCTTTTCATGAGTCAAAGAAGATGTAAAGATATGAAGAGATTGCATGATTGAGCATTAGAGTAGCCTTTAAAATTGGACCCATTGTTTAGGCCTTGCTTTCATAAATAGTAAGCTAAATAAACTTGTTCATTGGATTTTAATTGGACTAATCCAAGCCCAATAAGGAGCTTTGGCCGAGACACCCCATTCACCACAAGGGAGGTGCGGCTTCTAGCTTGCAAAGGAGTGTCATGCCACTTGTCACACATCCAACCCATCATGAGCATCCAAGGGTCGAGAGGGAGACTTCTTCTGCAAGACTTGCATTTCATTTCCAAACACATTTCATGTGCATGTGCATTAGTGACCTTCTCTTCTATAAAAGAGAGTCTTATTGCACTTTGTAGAGCTTACTCTTGAAATTTCTAATAGAATGTTTGTGTTGAGATCACTCCACTCTTCTATTATTTTGAGAGCACCTAAGCCAGAGGTTTACAACATTTTCTCTAGCCACCTTCCACTAGCCTAGTTTCTAATCTAGTTCTCCTTTCACCACTCCAAACCTCATTGCTTCAAGAGCCTTAAACACTTGTCTCCATGCCATTTTTTGTTACATATGGAGTTTCTACTAGCCACCACACATTTGAGCTCCATCAAAGTGTGTTTGTATTACCTGTATTTAGCAACAAGAAATATATTAATGCAACAACAAATATATTACTGCAAGAAAATCGTAACTTCAATAAAAACTTTAAAAGCCTCGGAATCCTTTAAGTGATATATATATATATATATATATATATATATATATATATATATATATATATATATATATATATATATATATATAATAAACTAAGTTTAAATCACGGAGGCGTTTAGATCATACCTTTTAGATAGTTTACCAAATAATTAATTTTTTTATAGTAAACTAACACCAGTGTAGAAAAGGGAAACGATAACGGTTATTTTCCACTTTTGGCTTCGAGTTCGCACCCGAGGCATATACTGCCAAGGTAAAAAGACACTCTTTTATGCCTCGGTTATCAACCCGAGGCATAAAAAATAGTTACTGCCTTGGTCTCCACCAACCGAGGCCTAAACTCCTTTTCCCACTCTCTCTTCAAACCCCTTTGGGAGAGAACAAGTTCATCACCACCATTCTTGAACATATCACCTTTATCAGCATTCCTCAAGGGTTTTTTGGGGTCTTTTGGTTTTCTTTTTCTCCCTTACGAACACAACACTGTAGTAATGCATAAGCAGAACCAGCCACATAGGTCCAAACTGAGATCGAAAACCAGATCCAAAACTCCAGATTTGAAACAAGATCAAAAACCAAATCCAAACTTCCAAAACTGATTGCACCAAATCTGCACTAGAAACCCATTTTCTCTTCTACCAAAAGACCCTACGTGCAGTGGAACCTTCGTGATGGTTGCTCGGAGAAGATGAAGAAGCAGCGACGCCGAAACAATCTCGTCGACGGTGAATTGGCAGTGCAACGACGGTGCAGCAGCGGTGCAAGCAGAACAAAAATGCAGCAACGTAGTGGAGTTGCTCGAAGAAGAAGAAGATGCAACGGCGGCCACGGAACAACCTCCTCCATGGTGTAGGGCGATGCAACGGTGGTGAAGCCAGAACGAACGACTGGGGTGTAGTGGAAGAAGAAGAAGAAGAAAATATTTGCGATGTTGTGTGGGGGATGCTCGAAGAAGAAGAAAATCGCAGAAGGTTTGCATTGTTGTGAAAAGATTTGGTTTTTGTTTTTAACCCTACGAAACCATATTGCCTCAGTTAATTCGAAACCGAGGCATATTGTCTTCTTATATACCTCGGTTGACAGAAGAACCGAAGCATAAGGTCCCTACTACCTCGGTTATAAAAGAACCGACGCATAAAAGTAGGTAAAAATTTTCAAATTCTAGGAACATCGCGAATTTGTAGAATTTTTTAAGCTATATGCCTCGGTTAGTATAACAACCGAGACATAAAAGATGACTTTAATTACAAAAATGTCACCGCGTGTTTATATGTAGTGGGTGCACAGGAATTGAGACATATACTGCGATATAAAAACTCTAAAAAGTTAATAAAATTACAACATTTACGTCAACCATACATGATGTTTGTCGCTCGTTAATGATTTAATTAAGTTTAAATTCTTAATAAATTTGAGTATGTTTTGTTTATTTAATTTACTAAAAGATTTTTTATGTTGAACATTTAAAATTTTTATATTTTTTAATTGAATTTTTGTCATTTAGTTTTTACTTGTCACACACGAGTGTTATTTTTTACTATGTATCTCTGTTTTGTTAATAAAATTTTTGTGATTGAAATGATCTGATTGTTAATATAAAAATACGAATGACTATTATTCTAGTTAAAAACATATTGAATAAAAGAAAATATTATTAATGTAATGACATGTAACATTCATTTAATTGCAATATCACTTCATATTAAACATATGATCTAACGTATAAAAATAAATAAACAAGATATCAGAATAAAATATCAGCTATATTATTTGATTAACACGAAAATTAAACAACAGACTTATGTTAAAACTTTTCAAATAGTAAGAAGATTAAGAAAATTTAATAAAAATTGAATTAAAAATATTTAAATTTATATACTTGAAACATAATGAAAAATCATTAAAATTTTATTAGTTTCTCTAAATAATGACAGCTGAATTGAAGCAGAAGAATAAAAATAAAAAATAGATTGAATTTGAAAAATGTATTTTAAGCAATATGACGCGTGTTCCATTTTGCATTTTCCTTGTTTGGGTAATCGATTTTCTTAAAATAACCTCCTACGGTGTCTTATGGTGTCATGAGCTTGGAACCTCGCTTTTAGATTATTCACGCGTATTGACCCTTCTAGACCGATGTAGGGTCCATCCTATAAAATAACTCCGTTTAACACCCAAATTCACCAATAAAAACCACCCACATCATCGCGCAAAAAAGGAAGACTATAAAAGGCTTCCCTAAGCACAAACCAGAGCCAAATCTCACCCGAGAGTCCGTGCGGGGGTTCTCTCGGTGCCCGGACAACCATGTACGGCGGTGACAGCGACAGCAGCAGCGACGGCGGAGAGCGTAGCCGGCGCTGGGAGATGCTGGACTTCCAGAACCTGAAGGTGGTGTCGGCGGTGGGACGCGGTGCCAAGGGCGTGGTGTTCCTGGCGCGGGTGGAGGCGGGGGGAAGCGGAGACTGGTTGGCGCTGAAGGTGGTGTCGAAGGAGCTGCTAAGGAAGAAGAACAGGAACGAGGGAAGGTGCAAGAGGGTGTCGTTCGAGAGGCACATACTACGTCGTTTTGATCACCCGCTATTGCCCAGGTTCCGAGGCTCCCTCGACACCGACCAACTCACCGGCTTCGCAATCGATTATTGCCACGGCGGAACCCTCCATTTGCTTCGGAAGAAGCAACCGGAGAAGACCTTCTCCGAAGAAACCGTAAGGTACAAACAATCCACATCTTTTTTTTTCCCATTTCTAAATTTCATCTTCAATCCTCTTCCACCGCTCAGCCATTGAAACAAAATCCAATTATTTTAATCATTTTTAGATGCAGAAACAGCCATTTAAAAAAAATCCACATTTAGTATATTTTATTACCTCTTTACAATGAAAATTATAAATATCATGATGGTACACGTTCTTGTGCAAAGGTTTTATGCAGTAGAATTGGTTCTAGCGTTGGAGTATTTGCACAGCTTTGGAGTAGTGTATAGAGATTTAAAGCCAGAGAATATCATGATCCAAGAATCAGGTCACATAATGTTAGTGGATTTTGACCTTTCCAAGAAGTTATACCTGCGCTTAACTTCGCCGTCGAGTAGCAACTCATCGCCGGGTTCTGACTCGCCACCGGAGAAGGAGAAGGATCGGAGGAAGCGACGACTATCACGATTCAGCTGTTACTGCCATTCAGGGATATCCCTATACGACTCAGATATCCCGAGTCAACTCAACGTCATCCCAACGGGTCGCAGCATGTCGGACTCAGTGGAAAAGTCGAACTCCTTTGTCGGAACGGAAGATTACGTGGCACCGGAAGTCATCTCCGGAGAAGGACACGACTTCGCCGTTGATTGGTGGTCATTGGGCATTGTTCTGTACGAGTTGATCTACGGAGCGACGCCGTTTAAGGGCGCCAATAGGAAAGAAACGTTTCATCGTATCATAACGAAGGAACCCGATTTATCAGGTGCAACAACGCCTTTGAGGGACTTGATTAAAAAGTTGCTTCACAAGGATCCTAACCGTAGGATCCAGGTGAACGAGATCAAGAGGCACGATTTCTTCAAAGGGGTGCAGTGGGATACGATCTTGGAAATCTCACGTCCACCGTATATTCCTCAGAATGAGATAAAGGATTCATTAGGGTTTTCACAGAAGGATGTTGAATCGTTTGTTCATGGAATATTTTTTCCCAAGAGTAAAGAGGAGGAAGATAAAACAAAAAAAGGGGAAGCAAAAAATAATGAAGAGGAAACCCCAAAGGAGGAAAATGATAAAAAGGAGGAAACTAATAAAAATGTGTGGGTTGACAAATTAAATCAAAATTCTTCTAAGGATGAAAATTTTTTAATTTTTTGATTTCATGTTTTTCTTCATGTAATTTTGTTCATCTGCAACTTATCTTAAGTGGATTATGTCTATGTGAAACTCATGTAAACTTTGTTGTTTCTTCTATTTCTCTCTTCTATTGAAAAGAAGATTATGAAGTTCAAAGTATTGTTGGAAAAATATTCGACCACTGAATGAGCAAATAATGTCAGAGGTCTTAGCTTTAATAAGTTTTGATTACTGTCAGTTATAAGTATTTTATCCATGTATAAATACTTTCTTTTTACTTTTGTGCAACAGTAACACAATTAGTAAAGTTTTTCTTCTCGCAGCTTCTCATTG
>Ga0214544_1002181_pt1 | contig 41263 bp, 15 predicted proteins | sample CNSS3metaG_FD_160074 | JGI IMG/M metagenome (GOLD analysis project Ga0214544, IMG submission 160074) | Root nodule microbial communities from cowpea collected in UCLA plant growth center, Los Angeles, California, USA - CNSS3 | ecosystem: Host-associated > Plants > Roots > Nodule | place: USA...
GTCTGGACGACTCGTGGTTTTTACCCTTGATTTGAGGGGTTTTCCACGTTAAAAATCTTGGTGCCTTTATTTGTGCTTTTGTTGATTTATTATTGCTGCTCTTTGATTATTGCTCCTCATAGATTCTCGCAAGTTAGGGGAAATTATATCCGCTGCATTCTCTGGTATATTGTTTGTTATTGTTTTCCCCATCAAATTGGAACTAAACAGAGTGACTGAATAGTTGTTCGTGTGTAATGCTCAACTCAGAATTTTGTTTTCCGTAATTGAAAAAAATTTGGGTGATGGTGACGTGTGTACGAGGAAACGCAAAATTGGAACAACAACGCGACAAAAACAAACCAACTTCTCCGCGAACAAATAACGTTGTGTCAAATTGCGATTAGAATAAAGAAATAAATTATGTTAAGCATTTTTTGTAAACGTAAATTTTCTTGTTAAATTTATAATATAGCATTTCATTTCTTGATGATACACTTAAGTTTATGATATAATCTAATTAATCAGAAGTTTATAAACTTTATTAAGATATTTAAGTGATAGAACACGAGAATTAAAATGTAAAACTAAATGCACCGTTGATTTACAATTCAACCACGAAAACCAAAAACCTAAGTTCGTGCTGAAAATGAAATTTCATTACATTTATTTAAGCTTGGTAAAATTCACAGAATTATTCGCAACTTTTTACAATTTTTTTTTATCGAAAAATTTTGATATAACCTATGCCTTATCTTTAGTTCAGCGCCGGCAGCATTTGCCGGAGGTCTCTTCTGAGCCAGCTCCGTGGCTTGTTGCTCCGCCACCTCCGTCGCATTTTCTCATCGTGGTACCAGCTGATCTAAATATGGTCTTCGACATTCTCTCTATTCTCTCTGGTTATTGTGGTTATGGGAAATATAAACAATTTTTAGATTCAAATAACACCCCACGTATGATTAAAGATGATTTTCTTGTGAATGGTAAGTCCCCACAGTAGTTGTGAGTCCGACATTGGCCTGTTAAGAATAGATTAAATATAATTATTATATAAAAATAATTTTTAAAAACATATAAGAAACTATAAAAGCTATTAACAAATCATTACTTAGTTATTAATTCTTATTCATTCTTGATAATTAATTTGTTTGTCGTTATGAATGAATGTTAATGATTGTTAGAGGAGGAGGAGGAGGAGGAAAGGCGAAAGCAGAAGTACAGTGTTAAGTTTATATACTAAAAGTGTGGAAGACAGTAGCCAAGAATATGAGTATAATAAAGTAAGAACCCTCTCTGCTAGAAAACACTAGATAACCAAATCCCCACCCTCGCCCTTGCTCTCTCCCTAGCCCTAGAAAAAGCAAATGAAAAAGAAAAACAAAACCCAAAAAGGTGAACAAAGGCCCTAAAAGTTTAGGATGATGATCCTAAACAAGATATAGTGTAGGCTATCTGAGTCAAAAGGCATAAAAAATGCAACTGTACAAGTGGCGGCTGACAAATCCCAGCTCCAGCTCTTCAGCTTGATGCGATGAATTGCAATTTGCAAGCTTGAATGGCCAAGCAAGCCTGAAAAAATTAGAGAAATGAAAGCCAGCCATTTAAATTACTACTTACCCAAATTGCTGGCTCCCCTTGATTTCTCCACTGCATGAGTCTTCACACTGCAGATGCCACACCCAGTCTCCTGTAATATACACCAAACAACCACAAGAGACAACATAAAGACAAAATACAAGTGGTCAAGCTCAAGCTCTAAACACAATCATTATTAAACATGAGCATGCCTTATCACTGGTTCTTGCACCGCCTCCGAATGAACCTTTCCTGTAGAATCAAGAACCATCCCTACCATTGCATTTTGCTACATAAAAACCCCGGAAAGAAAAATGGTTAATTCATCGGTACACGACATTGTTCACAATAATAATCTAAAAAGAAAGTTATAAATTGAAAAAATACAATGCTAGTAGATATGCAAAATCTTGCAAATGTGCACGCTTACACCCTTATTATCCATCCCCTATCTAACGTCTCACTTCAAATTATGCATCACCGATAAGCCATGTAATCATTTTGGCCTTACAGATTCAGGGAAGGTCTTGCACAACAGTGCCCTTCGCAGTACAATCTCTACACAGTTACAGTATATGATAACGAAAGAAAGAATGATTAAATGACTAAAAGTACTGCACTACTAACCAGACAAGAGATTATATCAAGATGGTAATAAAAAAGTGTTACAGAGTAAGGAAATATTCGGGAAGGAATTGAAAGCCAAAACCTGCAACTGCACCTGTAGATCGTGTTGAAATACTCCCTCAGAACTTGTCACTCTGTTCTCCAGTGTGCCAGAACCGTTCCCGTATGTAATACTCTCAAACCTAACATCATTGTTCATCGTATCAACACCCCCGGTGTTATCTTCAACACAACCTGCCATAGATACGGCTCCAATATCTTCAGAAGAACCACTATCACTTGCAACAGAAGCAGTCCCACTAGAATTGGAGGCAGGTTCAGGAGAGTCTGTTCTACCCAACTCTTGCTCACTGCTTGACAACTGTTGACTATCAGACACACTGCTACTTGCCCCTCTACCTTCAGGAAGACTGGTACATTTCTTTTTCAGTGTTGCATCCTCCCTCACACCCAACCCATCATTGTTCTTCCTCTTACGAATTCTCTCAACATGTTCAGTCCCAGAAACCTCATTTTTACGAAATGGTTTATGATTCTCACATTTTAAGGTTGGCCTTGATGATCGCAATCTTTTATAACCATCAGGAAACACATAGCATGGAATTTGCCTTCTCCGAACATGAGAAACATAAATCTCCATCTCTGGTTTCCAGAACATGTACATATTGACAGCATGCAAAAATTCTTCAATTGTTCCTCGTATATCAAATTGCTGGCCTTCTTTAACTACTTCTCCCTGCTTCCTCTGCAAACCCACAAAGAAAGCACAATGTGCACTCTGCCTTGAGGTATCCATATACTCATGATGGTAGGGATGGCACTGCAACTTCCCAAAAGTGTCACGCTCAATCTGCAAACAGGAACCAAATTAATCAAATGCACACCAACTAAATGTACCCCGGAGTTGTGAACTACATTAATTCTAATGTATAGATTTAAATGTCTTGGTTTCACAGAGGTAAAACAGATGAAAATACCATCAAGGTCAACTGCCGAAGGCGTGATCCCACCCATCCTTTCCAATTGCGCAAGTCATCAACATCAGCAGCAACTACGTCAACTTGCAAGTAGTTTGTATAACTTTCAAAAAAACTGTATGGTTCAAACAGATCCTCCCAACAACCTTTGTTCAGTTCAACATCCTGATTTTTTTGACAAAAACAAAGGAATCAATTACCAATAACAAATCAATATCTATGTCCAAATTATTCCTATCAAACTCAACAAAAAATAATAGTGATTACCCCACATATCTTGTTGCCAAATTGGAACTGTTCCATCATAACACGAAGCGTGCTTGTAGAAACATTATAACTAGAATTCATACAGGGATAGGCAGGAGTAATAATTGGCATGAGATGGGATCGGTCACGAGGATTTTTACGAGGATGCCAAAAAGAAAAACCAAGTTCGTTTTCCTCTATTGGACATAACATGACAGGAGTTGGCCACCGCCACTGTGTATATACCCTAAAGAATCGAGAAACAAGCATACTCGGAACGGCATTTGGATACAACTGGCACACTCGAGCTACAAGAAGTGCCAAGTTAACACCACCAAGAAAACCTGTTACCTGAAAAAACATTAAAAATCACAAATAAATTAGCCAATAACTGTGTAAGTGGGCACTCAAAATAAACGAACATATTCACAAGAATAGCAAATAAGGGGAAATTTTAAAATATCTCTCACATTGGAATAAATGCCTCGTCTTTTGGCCCAAAATTTCAAGCAACGAAGTGTTGTACGAAAGTGCTATAAGACATACAAAAAGTAAATGTATTAAAAGTATTAGGGACTCAATGAATAATATTACATGGAAGACGTAGCACAGTAAGACAAACAAGGTCTAAAGAAACACCTCAACATTAGGAACAAGCTTTAGAATTTGATCTGCAACTCTGCAGCCATTTAAACTTCGCACAGTAGGCTCGTCAACATTGTATAGGAGAGAGATATCAGATATAACCAAGTCCTGTTGATTTATTAATAAAAAACAGTTAGAAAATATGACAAAAACCAGATGATACAGAACTAGATCTGGAACAATAAACGTTTTCTTTTGTTTGAGAAATTAGTACAAAAAAATATTATTTGTCTTACTTCAGGTACAATCATGCGAGAAATACTGGCGTAAAGGAGGTCAATTGATATTCCATCAAACTTGAATTTCATAACTGGGACATGAGCATCCGGAATTGGTTGCAATTCAGAGACCTCCTCCATGTTAGCTAGGATATCATGCAATGTGTAGAAAAAATCCTCCTGATGATGAAAACATGAAAAATCAGACAAAAATTATTTTGATGGAGCACACAAAAAAAAAAATTTGCATTCACATTCTACCTCGCGATTCACGTAGGAAGGTCCAATGCATATTGTGTCTAAGTCAGCCCCAGGACCATGAACCTGCATCATTAAACTCGATGAAAACGGGATCAACTAATCCACAAAATGCAGAATAGGTGCAGCAAATTGCATGCAAAACTTAACAAAGTAAAACATTGTTCAAGAGAAAAAACCAATACAATCTAGTAAACTATAAAATTATAACATTCCCAAGCAGAGTAAACAGATCCAAAAACATGTTTGCCTGATTCTACAACAATAACCAAGTCACGAGGTGTTCATGTCAGGTAAGGAGGTAAGATACTCACACCAAGGCGATAAGAACCAAAAGTCAAAATGATAGCATTTGCATCTTCCACCATTTGATCAGTGTATCCCTTTAGGTGAGTAAGTTGCTTCACCCAGTGTTTTACTATCTGAAATAAAGAAAACAAATTAATACATAAAAGGTTAACTCTGAAGGTTTTGCATCTTGCACTAAATAGTTCTGTACAAAGTGACACTAACGGACAATAAGATACTATTATTATTCTTATTCTTATCATTATTATACATTATTTTCAACCGCAATTCAAACTATAATGATTAATATCAGCATAAAATTTTTTTAAAAAATGCGCTCTCATTAATCACTCAATTAACTCCCAGAACAATTCTGATAAACCATAATTAGCATAAATCCACCACTCAATTAGACTAAACTCCAGATAAAAGAAATAAACCCCCTAATCAAACAAATAGTTCCCCACTTGCCCCTACAACTCCTACTTTGGCATCACCATTAATACGTAAAAGTATCTCACATAAATTGCTGTCATCGTACAATTACATCATCTAAGCATCGCAACAATCGTTATAACGAATAATCACCAACACGTAACACTCTCCCTATCTCTATCTTTATATCTCCCGTTACCTGTTCAAGTCGGCAAAGAACCTCCTCTCTCTTAGCAGCTTCCTCATTGTTCTCATAAAGTCCCGAAACAGCGAGAAACTTGTAAACATAGGAAAGAATTTTTCAGATGAATAAGTACATCAACAATCACTTAAAAGAAAAAAATATCGCATTACACAAAAGAAAAAACCAACCTTTTCTAACTCAAGAGTTCTGTGCAAATCATAAACTGTTGGTCCAGCCATCGAAATGGGTTTCGTGATACCGTATTGCTTCGACGATGTTCCCACCCCTTCCGAACTCCCCATGATCTCAACACCCAATTACCCAAAAGAAAAAATGAAATATTTCTATATTTTTCCTATTCTTTTCCTGAGACAAAACTGATACCCGGAAAACAATTTTAAAAAAATACAAAAAAAAAAGATCGTATCGAACGTTCAGACGGAACCCACGATTGAAAATCTAACGGGAAATCAATGAAGAAAGGAGAAACCAAATCAAAAACAAAAAAGGAGAAAGTGCAAGGAATTGGAAAAATTTAAAAGCCCTAGATCGTAAAAACAAAAGGATGAAAAGAAAAGGGAGATCTGAAAGGTTTGGAAGGGATTGCAGAGGGAGGTTGAAAGAAAGAGAGGTTTGGAAGGGAGCGGCGAAGAGAAAGCGCGGTGAATGCAATGGTGGGGTTTGCATTTTTGTGATTTTTTTTCCTCAGATATTTATAGAATCGCACGTTTAAGATTTTTTTTTATCCATTCATGCTTATTTATTTTATCTTATTACTGCTTCAAAATATTTTATCAATTTTAATATCTTTTTCTGCATTATCAATTATCTCCAAAATCTTTTTGATAACATTTCCTCAATAAACTTTTTAGGGTTAAATATTTCAACCGATCTATTAATTAATTAGTTTACATTTGTACTGAATATTAATTTGAAAATATTGTATTATATGAGCAGAAAATAACACTATCAATATACTTAATTCAGTTATATTATAATTTGTAAATTTTATTTTTCAGATCATAGATAAAAACCTTATCATATCAATATCAATACAAGTAATATCTTGATTTTTTTAAAATTGGATCAATGATAAGAATATTATATTCTTAATTTTAGATTAGTGGTTATTTGTTTATAGATAAAAATCTTACCGTATCAATAAATATATATGTAACATGTTCAATTTTTAAAGTTGGATTAATGATGAGGATATTATATTTTTTATTTTGATTTGGTGATAAGGATATTACATTTTTTTTAAGATTATGGGTGTTTTCGAAGGATAGTAAATATTTACGAAAAGATATAAACAAAACAAAGAAAATAGAATTAGAGTATTAAGGCGCTAATATTTATTTACATCAAGATTCTTTATTTATTTTTTTATAGGCACAGAAAATTAAGAAAGTTGATGTGTTTTTAAACTACCATTAATGATAGTATGATTCATTCGGGTGTGTAAATTATTTCAATTTTTTGTATTTTATAGTAATTATCTTCTAAGTATAACTATTTTTTCTATTATTTCATTCAATTTTTGTTTCTTTTAATGTTGTTTAACTATACGTTAGAAACTTGAAGAAGAAACTTATTAAATGTATATACTGTAGCTAACAATTTTTGTTTCCAATAAAAGTAAGCCTCGACTTCTTCACTGCTGGGAATATTTTTTAATTAAAGGAGTGTGTTATATTTAGGGTTTTAAATTTTTATTTTGATATAAAAAAAGGTTTTATAAATTTTACTAATGTTATTTCTGAAAAAGAACTTAAAAGTTCTTCGATTTTAATTAATGTATATCCTAAGACGATTTGAAGAAATTACGTATTTAAATTATTTTAAAAAAAAACTATAAATTTTCATAAACATTCAAAATTAGGCTTGTAATATCTTAGAAAATTATAATAATTTAAAAATTAAATAAACGAGCTTAAATAGATATTTTAGCTTTAAATAAAATATAAAAGGTTTAGTAATAATTTAATTAAAAATATTTTAAATAAAAATATTAAATTAATAATAATTTAATTGAAAAGATACTAGATATTGTTGGATGTTAATAAGTGATAATTAAATCTTTTTTAAAAAGATTATTATAATATATATAATGTTTGTTATTATTTATTGTATTTGAAGATTAAGATAAGAAATATAATGGTTTGTTAATCTTTATTTTAAAATATTATGATAGGATTTATAATGGTTTATTAATTTAAAAGATTTATTTTATTTAAAATATTTTTAAGAAATAAAATGTTCGGTGAATAATTATTAAAAAAATATTAAGACTTATTTTGTGTGTGATTGTGATTGTATACAAAACATTAAAAAAATCTTTTAAAGAATTATCAAGGAGAATATATAGAATATATTTATTATGAAAAATATTAGTATAGAAAATATTTGTCAACTGAAGAAACATTATGTATAAATAAGACGAATATTAATGCATAGCCTGAATTTATTTATATTATTTTTAAGAGATAGAATGTATAATGATCCGAGAATTATTTTCAAAAGATAATAGAAGGTATGAGTATTATCTTTAAAATAACTTTTTTATTTTATTTCCAAGGATATTGCAAGGATTATCCTTAAGGTGGTGGTATTTTATCTGAAATATCTAATAAGTTTTTTTTCTAAGAACTAGAAAGAGAGAGGTCGGAAAAGATATATTTGATATTTTGTAATTATTAAAAAGATAAGTTAAAATTTCTTAAGAGTATATCGAATTTTAGGAGTGATAATGAAATAAAACAGTGAGTCATTATTATAATTGGTGATAAAAATTGTGGCTAAGTATATATGAAGGAACAAGTAAGATGGCAGTGAGAAGTTTTTTAGTGTCACGTTGTAAGAGAAGTTAATTGTAAGAGGAGTATTGATATGCATTGTCATTTGTTATGTTAGTGACTTGATGATAAGCGATGAACATGTCCACATGAATGCTTTGAGAAGAGTATGAGTATGTCCCCATGAGTGCTCCTAGAGGTTTTAGTATGATTAGACAAGTGTGCGCATGTCTTAATGAGTGCTCCTATATGTCTAAGTGTGATTAGATGATGTAAATTTGTCTCCATCAGTGCTCCTAGACGTATAAGTATGATTATATGAGTGTGAGTATGTCTCCATGAATGCTCCTAAACGTTTGAGCATAGGTCCCCATGACTGTTACAAGCTGTGCAGGTCCCCATGACTGTTACGAGTTGCGTAGGTTTCTATGATTGTTACGAGTTGGACAAGTCTACATGACTACTACTGAATTATGTGTTGTGATATTGATAATTCTTTTATTGCAATCATTATTATACATTAGCTTACCTTTTTGTTTGTGGTTGTGGTTTTCACCTATGATGATTGTGTATGTTGTAGAGACCAAATGATGAAGTAGGTATGGATGCACAATGTTGATAAAAAGTTGAGTGTGGGCTAGAAGCGGTATATATGTTCATGTTTTTATGGGTTTTTCAATTGTTTTTCTTTCATTTTTTTAAGAATAAGGATGTATGTGTTATAGGTGTTGAACATATTTCTTTAAACAAGTTTGATTTTAACTAGTTTTCTCAAAAAAATATTTAACTCTTATTCTTTAGGTTAAAAGGTCTTACTTTTTTATAGTTGAAAATAGTATGCATTAGACAACAATACCATTAAATGTTGTATTTTAACTATTATATGATGTATGGTTTAAAAAAAAATTAATCAATTTTTCTTTAGTCTTTAATTAACAACTAATTTTCTTAAACAATATGGTTTTAAAATATTAAGAAAAATCATAATGTTACAGTTGACATCATAGCAGTTACATCACAAATGATTTGTGGGGAGTGAGCTTATTACGTGTCCCTTTTGCATCTCTATACTACTATAAAAAAAGCTTTCTATGTCATTGATTGACTACGTTTGACAAATCATCATAGTAAAAAAATACCTGATGGCAAATTCTCAATTTTTGCAAACGATGATTGTTTAAAGAACCGTCATTAAAACTGGATAAATGACTACGATTATAAACATAATCATCATTAAAATTGTAAATTGGGAGAAATTACGATGGTTATAAATATAATTCTCGTTAAAAGTGGAGTCGACATGAGAAACCACCATGGTTAGATGCATGAAACTATCGTCAATTGTCTTGCACTTTCACAATGAAATAAGCAAATTTCTCTCCCCTGGACGACTTATTTAATTTGCATTGCACTTTAACAACCTATGTCCCTCACGCGAGCTTATGAGAATTTCCTCTTCCTCCTGCACTTTCACAGCCTTCGTCGTTACCATCCATGCAAACACTAGTCTGTGAACCTCTGCACCGCATGAACCTGTCACACCCCTCAAAGCATCGCAACATCGTGAGCTTCCCCTACACCTTTTTAAACTCTTCGCGAAGGTTCTCTACACTGCGTTGCACACTCCTTAAAGCTTTTATTCACCGCATCACATCGTACAACACATTCCTTGGCACTTGAAGAAATATTGGTGTTTATAATCTAAATTTATTTATATCTTTCTAAAGAGATAAAAGAGTTGATGATAAGAGAATAAATTTTAAAAGATCATAGATTGCATGGGAATTATCTTTAAAGTACTTTTCTTATTTTATATCTATGTATATTACAAAGATTATTATTAAGGTTTGTTATTTTATTTCTAATATCTAATAATTTTTTCCCTAAGAAACAAAAATACAAAGGTAGGAAAAGATATAATGTTGTGGTTATTAAATAGATCACCTAAAATCTCTTAAAAGTATTAGGATTTTAGGAGTGAGATTGAAGCCTATAAATATACATATTAAAAGAGTGAGCTAATGTTACACTTGGTGATAAAGGTTATTGGATGAGTATCAATATGCATTGTCATGTTTTGTGTTAGTGAATTAATTATGTGTGATGAACATGTCCACATGAATGCCCTGATATGAGTACGAGTATGTCCCCATGAATGCTCCTAGACGTTTGAGTATGATGAGGATATGGGAGCATGTCTCCATGAGTGCTCGTAGACGCCTGAGTGTGATTAAACGAGTGCGAGAATGTCTCCATAAGTGCTCCTAGACGTTTGAGAAGTCCCCATGATTGTTACAAGTTGGGTAGATATATCCCATGACTATTATGACTTAGGCAAATAGATCCCATGACTATTACGAGTTGGACAAATCTTTCAAGTTAAATTCGATTAATAGTGTGTATGTTATAAATAAAGCTAATAATATAGTAAAGAAGAAGAGGAATAATAGAGAATAAGAGAATGAATAACAAATTTTCTGTGTATTATTATTGATGGGAAGAGTTCTATTAATAGTATAAAGTATATCAATTATATGAATAATTGTATCAAATCAATTGATGATCATTAATTTATAAGAGTGTGTACGTTTTTCAAATTATTACATCCATGTAATAGTTCTAACTCAAAAAGAAATTTCTTCCATCTACAATTTGTTACTCAATTACCAAGCTTGAAACAAAAACAAAATACAATACATATTCAAAATAATATCTTACTTTAATTTCCCCATTTCACGTGTTAAATTGGCGTAATTACATTTTTTAACCTCTTCAGTATCTCACAATTAATCTGAAATTTGTTAAATACAAATTCTACTCAATAAAATTCACTAATACCTTAAAAATGGAAATTCGCAACTCATATCAAAGTTTTCAATTCAATAGCAACTGAAATAAGAGGTAAATAAATAATCTCTTTCTGTCTAGGGTGTGCTTGAAATCTAAAAAAAAAATCATGCAACTAAAAATTCCCAGAAACTTTTAACTCCAAAAAAACAACTAAAGTACCAACTAAAAATAAACTTAAAGACTCGTTAAAAAAAAAAAAAACAAAGTTCTCAAGTCATAAAAAATTATGGAGACAAAAAAGATCGTAGAGAAAAAAAATTAAAGAGAGGGGGAGAAGAAGAGAACATGCAAAACTTTTTCTTTATATTAATGTATTCTAAATAAAAGAAAGAAGAAATAAAAAGAGAGATATTGGGCCATGAGCCCATTTGTGATATTATTTAAAGTAATTGAGGAAAAAAGAAAGGACATCGCAATGAAGAGATGGGCCGTTAAGAGCATTGGTCTGACCCAATAGTGTTTGTCATGTGACACTCAAATATTAAGTAACATGATTTTAAAAATAAATTACTTTTAAGCTACGAGTTTATTGTTTTATTAAAGCAAGAGTTAACGTGATCTTAAAGTCCTGCTCAAGATACTCTTAAAAAAAAACATATTTAAGATAATTAAATAAATAAATAAAAATATATAAGTTATAGCAAATTAATGTTTTTCAAGTTTTACAAAATTACATAAAAAAACCTCTATAAAAAACTAAATGTACACTGTTAATCTGAAATTTAATTTATTTTTTATAGTTGTTTTTTTTTATCAAAGAAAACTTGGATGTTCACATATTTAACCTTATATTGGGAAATAGACCAAAATTTGATTTTGAGATTTAAACGATATAATTTGCTTGTATGTTAAATGAAAATTATGCTAAAAATTTCCACTACTTTTTTTCGAAATAAAATCCAATCTTAAACCTTATATTTCACCAATGTGAAGCTTGCAAAATCTTAGTTTTGAAAAATATACTACCTAAAAACACGTACGAATTTGCATGGTAATATTTCATTTTCATGATATATATATATATATATATATATATATACCATTCAACTTTGTTAGCATCCAATTTATGATTAAATATGTTTTGCCTGAAAATTTTGTTTTAATGAGTCTCAAATATAAAGAAAACTAACATTATGAACTATAATCAATATTTATTGAAAAAAATAAATATATTACATAAAATTTTAATAATGTTTGACCTAGACAGATAATATAAAAATAAACATTGATAATAATTTAAAAAAAAATACTAGTTGGACTCATCTAACCTACTTGATTAAACCGGAGAAATCGTAAGTGGGTTAATTAGTTGAAAATATCAACTTGTTTGTTCTAGTTAGAAAAAGGAAAACCGTATGATAATTGATCGATTCCCATGACCAAACTATTTTAGTATCTCCAATAATTTTTTTTATCCTATACAAAATTTAAACCAAGACTTTTTATTTCTATTATTATATTATACGGCATTGATTAATTAATTCTGCCTAACAAAAGAATCATGGTCATGTCATGCAAACAAATGAAACTAAAAATCTTGTGGAAATCATAAAAAGATTATTAATGTATCTCTAAGACAAATATTATATATAAAAAATGTTGAAAACTTAAGTATTTGTTTCAAGAGATTTGTTGTTTAAGATGATAAATGAACGTTATTTACTTTGAAAGGTTAGAACTTATTTGTGTAAATGGATTTGAGGCTGAATGAAATATTTTCATCATTGCATTGATAAAGAGACTAGACTAGGAGAAAAAGCAATTCAACAATATATATATATATATATATATATATATATATATATATATATATATATATATATATTTTAATTTCAACTTAACAAATATGTTTTTACTTAATAATAATAATAATACTAAAACTAATAATAGTAATAATAACTATATTTTATTTCATACTAAGTTTAATAATAGGGATAAATCTATAATCTAATAATTTAATATATTAAAACATTATTTTAAATCATATCATTAACAAATTTTCATAAACTTTACTTTTAATTTCTTGACTTTCATCTCTTCGTTCCTTAAAATAAACAATCTCACCTTCTCCTATGCATTTCTTCAATTTCATTCCCTCACTCTCCCTCAATTCCATCTTTAAAAACAAATATTTTGTGTTAAAAGTTATGTCAATCGGTTATGTGTGAGTTGAACTCATATCTCATTGGTATCATGACTTTTTAATGATTTTTTTTTAAAAGACCTTTAAAAAAATAATTAATTAAATTTAAAAGGTAAAAAGGATATATTTTAGGGAGAGAAAAGTACTTATTTTATAACATATAGAAAAAAGTTATTGAAAAAATGTTTAAGGGACCAGAACGTAGAATACTTAAATTCAAAATTTTGCATGTAGATGGTGGAAGTAGCCACCCTAATGTGAGCCCATACTAAAAAGGCTATAATTATAATAGTATCATAGTTGTTGCATCTAACATATTAAATTCAGTGAAATACATATAATCTCTTCTTATTACATATATTAGCTGGATCACTTCTGTCTCTCTCAACCATTGCCGTAATGCACTCCTTTTCTTCTCCTTCGTCACCATCTTTCATTAATGCTTTCACTATTACTTCATCACCTTTTTTGTTAAGTTTGATGAGAAGAAGTAATGACCTACTTTTACATTTCTTCTAATTTTTACTTCCTAGTTACTTCATATCAATAGATAGTTATTGTATTTTCACAACATTTGTTTCTTATCAATGAGTATTATTTAGTAGTAATTAATCTTTAGTGGTGTGAAACATGGTTATTGTAAAAGGAAAAAAGTTTATATGTACCTAAGTGGCACCGAGAAATAACTTGGGCTTTGGTATTTGGGTTGAAGAATGGTTATGTGATAGTTGTTGCATGTGGTATCAATTGTTTCGTGGCATAGGTTAAGTGGATAAGGTCACAGTCAAATTGTTGCGTTTCAACTTGTGTTATACTCTTTAGTAAAATGAGTTGCGCCTTAACTAATAACTATAATTTTTGACTTAATAATAAGCGTTGAATTTTAACAATTAGAAATTTTTAGTAAAAATTGTGTTTTAACTAATAACTATAACTTTTAATCTAATGATAAGCGTTCAATTCTAACGATCGAAAGTAACGTGAGAAAATAAGAGAAAAAGAAAAAAAAGGACAAAGTCGAGAAGCAGTTGGGGGTGCGAGAAGCAAATTGCAACCTAAGGCAAATGCCATAAAAGAAAGAAATGGTGGTCCAACACAACCTACTCTCTCTTGGTGGGTCCCTACCCTTTCACTCAATTTCAGCAAGCAATGCGTACACATACCAAACTCCACTGCTCAATGCAATGATTTCAAACCATTTTCTACACTACACACTCCATGCACAACACAGTCAAACCAATCTTTCATATCTAGTTATCATGCATTCACAACTCTAAAGTCAAAGGTCTCATATACACAAAAATCGCAATGCAGGTACAACCAGTGTGTGCTGCACTTGATCATAATTTGCCTAGAATTCAGCTTTTTCTCATACTTTAATGTTGATGTTCCTTTATACCATATAGATAAAAGATTGTCAAAAACTTGCATCATAACAAGTAAGGTTATCTAATGTTATAACAGAGCGCGTGTTTAGTTATTTACAGTGTAAAAAATCTTAAAAATTATAACCATAGTTTATGATGATTTAGAAGGTTGAAGTTGAAGCCGAAAATTGAAACTCAGCATTGTTTCCTTTGGAAGTTATAATCATATGAAATGAAATGATTTGTTTGAATGTGTGTTTGGGCATGAATTGACCCATTAGGGAGTGAAAAAAAAATTAAACTGTGAGAAATTACTGGTAATTAATGATAATTAGATGCATTTGAATTCTGATAAACTCAGAAGGGCACATTGAATTCAATTTATTAGGATTCCGACTGTCTGGCAAAATCTTCGGAGAAAATGTTTCTTATCTCACACTGTTCTTCTGTCATGTCACCTTAATAAAAATGGTTCTTAACGCTAGAGTTTTATTCTGTCCTTTTTGTATTATTCCCTCTTAAACAACCCAATAACACCCTCAATCCCACAAGACATTGTTAATTAAAAAAAAGGGCTGATTAAAAAACATTTAAATTCAAAATTTGAATCTTAACAGAGAATTATAATTAATTATCCAAATCAGATCAAGATAGTGTTTGCTGTTAGGGTGCACCCCAAAGGGGTTGAAGGGGTTTGGAAAGTCAGATTTTTTTGGGGGAGAAAGTGTGGCAGAGAAGAAGGTAAAGCAACGGAATGATGATGATGGTGAGGGAGAAAGAAAGTGTTTGAGGGCAAAAATGGGGTATTATCAGGACAAAAAAGATTATATAAAGCAACCCTTTGGTTGGTATAGCCATTAATGAATGGTACACAGCACAGTGTACTATCAATGGTAGCAAGTTTTCATTTTTAGCCTTTAAAAGTGGTGTTATTCGGTTGCAGAACATAACTCACAGTCCAGTTTTTTTCTCTCAAATAAAGCAAGATAGTGAAAGGGTGGGAGAGGGACTCAATGCCCCCTTTGAACCAAGCTCACGGGATTGTTTGTTGTCAGTGGGTATCTTTCATTTGTACTACACGTTGCTCCAGAAAGTTAGAGAGAGAAATAATATAATTGCAGAGGATAATACTAACAATGTATAACATAGAAAGAAAGAGAAAGAGAGAGAGAGTGAGTGGGGTGTGAAGGGAAGGGAATTCGGCGGTCTTTCTCTTTTTTGAATTCAAGATCAGATAAGAAGGTGTTGTTGTCTTGGGTTTTGGAGGCTTTTCCCTATGATTATTGTCACTTTTTTCATAGGATTTCACCATTGTGCTTTGTCTGTAATTCTTGTCTCTTTTTACTCAAGGGTGAGGTTTTAAAGTTTTTAGCAACTATTTTAATGTCTTTTCGTTTTAGCCTCTGCTAACTTTCTGTGACCGCTTTTTGTCCTCTAATGCAGTTCTTCACGAGGTCCTGTCAGAGGTTTATTTTCAAAAAAACGTTCCATCTTTATCCGTTTTCTCCACTCACTCACTCTAATTTTAAGGTTTGTTGTTTATTAATCTTTTCATCCATCACTTTTTTCCTCTGTTAGATTCTTTACCCTTTACACTTATACACTCTCTTTTGCACTAAACTCCACCACTTTCTTTGTCCCTCCATTTTTAAAAATTTTCATATATTGAAACAATAACATCTGGCTTCACTTGGTTGCTACATTTGTTCACTCCCACGCAAACCCCTCTTATCTTTAGCCACAAGAGGCAAATTTTCGCTTACCCTTTGCACCGTTTCTCATTCCAGATCGTGACTCAACAAAAGTTGTGAAGTTATTATTATGGGAAAAGCTAGCAGGTGGTTCAAGGGTTTGTTGGGGATGAAGAAGGAGAAGGACCACAGCGACAATTCAGGCTCGCTGGCTCCTGACAAGAAGGAGAAGAAAAGGTGGAGTTTTGCTAAGCCAGGGAAGGATGCACCATCTTCAGTTCCTGCCACAGATAACACCTGGCTCAGATCCTACATTGCTGATACAGAGAATGAGCAGAATAAACATGCAATTGCCGTTGCCGCTGCCACTGCAGCCGCCGCCGATGCTGCCGTCGCCGCCGCACAGGCTGCCGTGGCGGTTGTCAGGCTCACAAGCCAGGGTAGAGGTGCATTGTTCAGTGGAAGCAGGGAGAAGTGGGCTGCCGTGAAGATCCAAACTTTTTTCAGAGGCTACTTGGTATGTGCCTTCTCTTTCTGTGATGCTTCAAACCAAATTGGTGTTGGTCATGTGGGTATGAATGTCTGCTGTTTGATAAATTGCATTGATTTGTGATTGAGGTGGTTCTGTCTTTTGGTTGGTGCAAGTGAAGTGTTTTGCTTGATTCCTACTCCTTTGTCTCCTCTCAAATATTATTTTAGATTCTTAATGAAACAGTGTCTCTCCCATTATATTCCATTCAAATATTAAACCCTCCTTTTTTCTCTGTTCTATGCTTTTTAAACCATGTTCATATTCAATATCTGATAAATTTGAATGTTTGACAAATTTGAGCATGGCTAATAACTTTGTTACCTAACTTGATGATGTTTTGTTTCAGGCACGGAAGGCTCTTAGAGCACTGAAAGGATTGGTTAAGATACAGGCTCTTGTTCGAGGGTACTTGGTTAGAAAGAGAGCTGCTGCAACTCTTCACAGTATGCAAGCTCTGATAAGAGCTCAAACTGCTGTGAGATCACAGCGAGCTCGTCGTTCTTTGAGCAAAGAAAGCAGATTTCTACCTGAAGTTCTTGCAAGAAAATCTGTGGTAAAACCTGGTTTTCTATACCAACAGCTTCGTTCATTTATCTATCATCAAACAATGTCTTATTTGTTTGTGTCCTTTTGTACTTGTAGGAACGATTTGATGAAACAAGGAGTGAATCACACAGTAAAAGGCTACCAACATCCTATGAAACATCCTTGAATGGTTTTGATGAGAGTCCCAAGATTGTTGAAATTGACACATACAAGACTCGATCAAGGTCTAGGCGCTTTACCTCTACAATGTCTGAGTGTGGAGAAGACATGTCGTGTCAGGCAATGTCTTCCCCTCTACCTTGTCATGTTCCTGGTCGAATCTCGGTTCCTGATTGCAGACACCTTCAAGATTTTGATTGGTACTTCAATGTCGATGAGTGCAGATTCTCCACTGCTCATAGCACACCACGTTTCACAAACTATGCTCGTCCTAATGCTCCAGCTACACCAGCCAAGAGTGTTTGTGGAGACACTTTCTTCAGACCTTGCTCCAATTTCCCCAACTACATGGCCAATACTCAGTCATTCAAGGCAAAACTAAGGTCTCACAGTGCTCCAAAACAAAGACCTGAACCCAAGAAAAGGCTCTCACTTAATGAGGTTATGGCAGCAAGAAACAGCATAAGTAGTGTTAGAATGCAAAGGCCATCATCCAATTTCTTCCAGACTCAAGAATCCTGGAATTTTTGACAGTCACAAGGAAAATTTGAGTGGCAATTGGACACTAAATGATGTTAGTAATATCTAGAATTTGTTCTTTTTTTTTATCTCTTGTGCTTACAACTTATAAATTCAGGGATGAAATTCTCGATTCTGCTTGTGTACATTCTTTTAATTAAAGAGTTTCTTTTTTCAATCACGCCCTTTCTCTCTTGTACCAAATGATTTACATCTAGTAAAGAATTTGGCTTGGTAATTTTCAAGAACATAGTTTTCTTCTGGTGTATATAGTATACTAACTAATTGCTGGTTTGGATTGTAGTTCCAACAGTTTCACTTTCACAGTGCTTATTGCTGCATTGCCTTTGGAATGCAGTGAAAGAGCAATGAATAGAAAACTTGAACTAAAACCACTTTGTGTTAATGGCCATAAAAGGAAAGCTTGCTGAGAGAAACTTAATGGTGGCATTCAAAGTCCAATAAAAAAGGTGGGGTCTTGTTTATGTGGGGTTTTACATTGCTGACTAGGACTAGTTTCAATGACAAGTTATTGTTGAAATGTCTGTGTCACTGAAAAATGTGTTTGCTATTGATAGTGTTTCATGTGTTAGGCAAATCAACAGTGGAAGAACGTTAGGTGGGTGTTCAGAAAAATTATGAGTCATAAATAAATTAGGAAGCCAATGTTTTGCATTTTGTTCATAATGTTCAATGCTGCTACTGAAATTTGCAGCTAATTAGTGTGGATCAAGTGGGAAGAACATCTACAATGGCAGAGCATCAAATGGTAGTAATAGTGACACTGCTACATGTTCCCCTTCTTTTGTCTGTTCTCATCATAGTTGGCAATTTATTCCCACAGAATTTTCAAAGTCATTAAATTTAGACTAATAACAAACTTATGAAGTTAATTTGTTTTATATTCATGATTAAATATATTTTTGTCCTTAACTTGCAGTGCATTTTGAAATTAGTCCATCTCAAAATTTTGGATTAATTTAATTTTTCATATTTCGAAATATGTAGATTTAGTCATTTTACTCAAATTTTGTTAAGTTTATTTGATATTTCAAACACGTTTTATAATAATATTTTACTTAATATTAAAGAAAAATGTGTCAAATAGTGTAAACAACTCAAATACAATCACAAAATATGTATGAAATATCAAATAAATTTAACAAAATTTGATTAAAATGATTAAATCCATTTATTTCGAAAGATAAAGATTAAATTGGTCCAAAATTTTCAAACAGACTAATTTCAAAATTCACTGAGAGTGAAGAGATAAAAACATATTTAACCCTTATATATATATATTATATATATTATGTTTTCATAAATAGAAACAGAATAAAAAAATGTAATTTTCACTGTACATAATCATGCTTTAAATATCATTATTTTAGTATTTGGGTGGTGGTAATCATAAACTAAATTCGAACTGAGTAATGAGTGCAATACGATCATATCATAGCGTTTTTGAAAAGTAAAATTACAGTTTACGCAACAATAGAGTAATTAAAGTTTGAAGATATGTGACAAAAATGAATAAAGAAGAAAAAATATTATGGGATGTGAATTCACGGGTTGAAGAAGCGCGTGAAGTTGGATGAAGAGATAGTCTAATCAGAAGGCAGAGTTTGAATCTTAAATTTCATATCAGCAATGATTAGGGTTTGATTTGAAACGGGCTTTTCTATAGTATTGTTCATGCATTGCATCACATTCGCATCTTATGATGTTCCACGTGCTTGGTTGCGAGTGAAAAAAAAAATGTTACTGTAGGGGTAATACAGGTAATTCACACTTGTTAGAGAATGATTATGCCCTCATCCATACATCATCGTCAATATTTTCGTGCAGAGTGAAGATCTCAAACAATGATTTGAAAATTTATAAAAATATGAATAAAAATATTTAACCAAATATCAACTTTCTAGATTAATATTGTTTCAATAAAATAGTTAATACGAAGAGTTTTAAGTTCGAAACGTTGTATAATTTTAATATATCAAAATCAATTTCAAGATACTAAAATATATATAAAAAAGAATCGAAACAATAAATATTCAAATAATATTATGTTGAAAAATGGACTTCAAGTAATCCTCTAACCATATATTCATATATTGTAAGATACAATACATAATCTGAGATATATTTTTAAGTGGACATGCTTATCTTTATTTGTTTAAATAATGTTCTCACATTACTTATAATTAATTATTATTAAGAATCTTTTGAATATCTTGAATCTGTATTTAATTTATTGTTTGAATAGACAGAAAGAGACGTTGAGAAATGGCCAAAAGGGATTAATATATTAAGTGCATTCTTAAACAAACATTATACCCACAGTGAAATTTTGATTCCAACATTACCAAACAATATTTTATACAGTGTTCTGCAGAAGCACTTAATTCAAGAAAATGGAGCTTCAATTTGCTTGGTCCAGGATCTTAATTATGCTGATGCTTTCGTCACTTCAAGAATATGATATAAAAAAAAAATATTCAAATGTTATTCTCTACTCTTTTGTTTTTTCTTTTAAGTTTTTCTGATTTTCTTATCAGGTTGATTACTAATTTTGTAAAAAAAATATTCGATTATTTTTAGTAGTATTCTTTTAATCATCACTTTTTATGTACGAAGTGTGAATATAAGATTTCAATTGACAAAAAAAGAAAAACAAGTTCACTCTTTTCAAATTAAGAAGTCTATATTTTTTATTAATTTTTTTTACTGTTTTTTTGTCAAAATTAAAAAAAATTAAAAATATATTGTATTGATATTTTAATTATTCTTTTAATATATTTTAAAATAATTAAATTAGTACTAATCTTTATATCATAAAAGATTCAGAAGAACAAAAGAATCATCAGAGGATCCAAATTCTAAATTAAGTTAACGTAATATTAGTAAATCTTTGTCTTATTGAAATGTTGGATTAATTTTCTTTTCCACGTATATTTTTAACAGACACAATCTGATATAAGAAAGCTTATATTTAAAGTTTATCAATCAAGTTGTTTTTAAATAAGGTTAACACATTATATAAGCCACATCTACAACTTTATATTACTTCTTCTGAATACTAAATTATTACATTTTTTAAATATAGATTAATTCCAATTACTTTTAGTTTGTTTAATGATTTTTTCTTCAAAATCATCTTATCTTTCACTGATATTTCACATTTTAATACACCATCATAATATGCTTTTTTTTTTATGAAAAAATACATTTAATAAAAAAGATGGTACAGTATATACATATAAAGAATTCAATGGTTATGTTTGGTGTTTCTTAAATCTTGTTGATGTGAACTTCTACGCACTTCAACAACGGAAAAAGTAAAAAGGAATGTTTTGGCAAAAGTACTTTTGAGGTACAAGGATAACACAAACCAAAAGTTGTTTTTTTTTTCTTTAATTTAAATAAAGCTACACTTAGTTTTGTTGATTCACTGAATACAGACAGTACTTAAATTTCTCCATGCATGACGCAGACTCCCAAGAAATTCTGAATATATATGTTTTAAAACATTGAAAAAATAAAAAAGGACACAAGAATGAAAATTTTATGTCCTGCTGTTATTGTCTATGATAACTTTTTTTATTTTCTATGAAAATTATCTTCAAATCTATAGTAATATTATGATTGTGTAAAAGGTTCTTTATTTTATTTTTGTCGAGGAAGCATGTATCTTATTTTTCCAATAATTTATATATATATATATATATATATATATATATATATTTATATTTATATGTATTATGGGCTTTCAACTGGCCTTTTTGTCTGTAGCGATGTGCCATACATACAGATCCAGCAGATCTAATTTTGCCCCAAACCCATAAATTGGTTTGGACCCATAAAAAGGTTTAATCATTACACGAATAGACCCATACAAGTAATTATAATTTTGTTTCATCTTATTTGACCAAACCTAGTCATCATAAGTAAAAGAGTGAATAATAACTCTTTCTAAGTTTATAAATATATTTTTATATCATCACCATAAAAAAGAAAAAAAAACACTGAATCTGTGACCAAAACCTCTCAACATCTTTGAGTAGAACAAATATTTTATAGTAATTATAATTTATATAGAAGTTCAAATGTTATTGAAAATTAAATTATAATATATATGATCTGATGATTTTATATGATTAAATTACATACAAACTTATTTGTTAAAATAAGTGTTTTTTAAACTTATTTGTTAAAATAAGAGTTTTTTCAACTTATTTTGAAGCTGAGTTTTTCCTCTGAAATTCATTGTAAATTAATGAAATAAACAATTATTATTTATGTACTTTTTTAAATAATTATTACAATAATATTTGTATGTGAGTGAAAAGGACAAATAATGTTGTTCTATTAGTGTATCAATGTTTTGAACACGCGTCTTGAGACAACATAAAATCATGTTGTAGTTAATTAGTTGTAAAGTTTCTACATCTTAGTAATACTTAAATAATTTTTTTACATATGCAACTACAAGTTTGTGCTTAATGGCCATCTTTAATGTCTTTGTAATATTCATATTTTATGCATTTATGATGATCGACACGGTTGATAACTATATATTTATAAATGAATAAATACGTAAAATTAAGAATTGAAGATAGTTAGATAGTTTTAGAAGTTTTAGACTCACTTATTGGTCCAATCCAATGGGGCTCATCTATTCAAGAGCCCATTTCTTTGTCCACACGGCCCAACACAATATCTTTAAGCTGGGTCAAATGAATGGAATCAATTGTCCATTTGTAGTGGTAGCTACACTACGTTATAGCCCATACCCATATTTGAATTTCTTTATACGTAGGATTTCAGCAAATTGTTCCACTTTTTCTCTTACCTTTATGTTCTTTTAGACTTCAATTTTGACAATGAAATCTAATGAGTTTTGAATGGATTTTTAAGTAAACATGCTTACTGTGTCATCAACACGTATTAGAAGTGGACTTTAAGTCTAAGTCAACCCCACAAAATTAGTTTGTAAGGTGAAGTTTGCATTCCACTTATATATTATTAGTTGGTCTTATTTCTAGTCGATGTGAGACTTCCAACACATCCCTCACGCCGATATCGGGTGAAACAGAAAGTTCAAGAAAGCTCGCTAGGATAAGCTCTAACTTGGCTCTGATACTCTGTTAGAAATGTGTTTTAAATCTAACTCAATCCTACAAAACCGACTTATAAGACGAGGTTTGCAACCCAGATAAATTCCAACAACACGTGCATTTTGTTTTTTTCTTCGTTTGGTCACATTTTATTCTGAATAAGTTGTCTTTACTTTTTGTGTGTGAGGCTTTGACGAAAGGTGATTGGGTCTTATCTGTGGTGTCTTCTCGTGCTGTCATTTTACGTTTTGTTTGCTTTCGGAAAAAATACATGTTCTTGTCTCTATCTATTTATCCGCGGATCTTGCTGCAGATCAATTCTCTTGTTTCATTACCTAATGAAAACGACTTCACATTCTTAAATTTATGAATGAATCATATCAATTCTCTTCTTTTTATTGCTTTCATCTTTTTACTTTTTTTTCCTCGTAATAGTTTTTTTTATTCTTATATTTATAAGGACATGAAACGTGTATAAATAATAGGTATTATATTGGCCTGTGATCTCAACGATGTTAACATGGATCTAGTGGAATGGACCACATTTATTATTTAAAAAAAAAAATACAGGGATCATATTAAGTAAAAAATAAACAAAGAAAAAAATTTAATCATCAGTAGAAAACATAGGGACTAACACCGTTATTAAGCATTTGTTTTCCATTTATTGAGAGTTTGTTCAAACATCATACACATTTGATGTTAAACATATTAGTTTTTTCTAAATATTTCAATTACAAAACTTTTAAGATATAAATTTTAAATTTATTTCAATTATATAAAATTAGCTTGTAAAATGAAGTTTGTATTCATTTTTATATCATAAATTTGCATATTGAAGTAAATATTAGTAGTTTTATAAGAACTCCATAGTAAACATCAATACAGTCAACAAATAACAAATATCATTAAAGAATATTTTTGATTATGATATTATTTTAAAAAGTTAGTTTTAAGTATAATACAATCCTAAAAATTATAAGACGTGATTTGCATTATTTTATATAGTATTACTTTACTATATTTCTAATTGATATAGTATCTTTAACAAAAACATAACTAAAATGTAGGCGAGAAGAAAAATAAAACGCAATAAAATTATAAAAATTATTTATGATTATTTTTATAATTATAATAATTACAATTTTATTATTTTTTGTTATCATAAAAAAAATAAAACATTCACACAACACATTTATTTTCACTAATATTATTATAATAACTTTTACATAATCATTATAAGAAATAAAATCACAATTGTAAATCCTAATATGATCATAATACAAATAACAGATTTTACTTCGATAATAATGACAAATTATTAAAAGAAAATCAATCCTTCCTAAAAATTTCATAAAAAGTTAAGTTTACAATATATCAGCATAAACAAACTTAAAGTCTTATCTGAAAATGTAGTATATTATTATTGCCGGATAACAAAACAACATAATTATGCCACGTGCATGATCTCATAATTATTGTTGTTTTTTGGTTTTGAAGTTATGCACATCAAATTGAATCCGTACGTCACACTCAGATAGGAGAAGAAAAAACAGCACAAAATAAACCACGTGTTGTTTCTTCAGCTTTGTGTCTGTATAAACAATGTAGAGTTCATGATTGGATTTGTTTCTATAGCTAAAACATGGATCTTTGTTTAATATTCACATCACATTTTTTTTTCCATAAATTAAAGCAATAGTTAATTTATTATAGAAGATAAATTTCGACTTTTCAAAAGAGTAGGAGTTTACAAATGTGCATTTGGACATATTAAAAGGAATTAAGATACGAGATTTATTTGGATATATTTTTCACAATTGTGTACAGGAGAACAAAATTAAATATATTCTTTTATAAATTAAAAAAGAATTTATACATTTAAGCTATAACTTTTGAAATGTATAAACTAATTATAACTTACATATAATTACATTTCTCCTTATTTGTACGAAAGTCAACTAAATGAATTCATGTTCCTTTTGTTAAGTTTTCTTCTTTCTTCAAACAAATTGAGCTGAATCATCTTAACCATTGTGAGTTTAAGTTCCACGTAAATGAGAAAGTTGAATTTTATATAAAAATGAAGACTCATAAATCAATATGTTAAGATTTTGAGTTAAAAGTGAAGATAATTTCTTATATATGAGTTAAGCTCATATCTTATTAATATTGTATCTCTTCGATAATTCTTTCTCGCTCGAAAAACCAACCAGTAATAATAAGGAAAATAATTTTTTGACTATTAAATTTTGACAACTTTCTCTTATAATTTTAGATGTCATCTTCTAAGTTGTTTTCTATTTTTTTCTTTTTTTTCATTTTCAATATTAAAAAATCACTTAAAGAATGACACGTTGTAAAAAAAAGTTGTCAAAAATTTGTAGTCAAAATATCATTCTCTAATAATAAAACTCAAAAAAAAGGACATATGCATACCCAAATCCATGATCAGCATAATACGGGAGATTGGAGAGCGTGGTCTCGTCGATATCAAACACCCATGCGTCGTTGCTAGTGATGTTTAAGGTTTTGACGTAAAAATAAGCCTCACGACACACGGTTTTGGAGTCTGATCTATATTGGTCACCTACGAGGTAGTTCCCTATGTATCCTATGCAGTCTTTGGGAACACTCGAGAAGCCGATGATGTTATGTGCTTCCACACCGAGTATCCAACTTTGGCATGAGATCTCCGGAATGTAGTGGCCACCGAGCCCAGATTTCATTCGGAGTGGGAAAATTTGGAAGTTGACGCCATGCTGCACCTTGGCATTGCCATGCTGCTGCAGCAATGGCAACAAACAAAACGAACACCTTCATCTTCCTCACTGCTATCACCACTCGCTAAGTACTGTAACTTTTGCTGTTTCCTCCTCCTGTGTTTTCTTCCTTAAATAGAGTAACTTCTTATGCTGGCTCCTCCATTGAGGATAAAATATCTGTGGACAACTTTTTCTATGATTGGGCACGATTTGTCAGAAACAAAGAGAAATGGGAATTAAGAACTTGAGTAAACTTATGTTGAAAACAGATATGTTTATGTATTAATGGTAAACTAAATCCCTTGTTTTACGTTGTTTATGTTAGGTTTAGTTTATAGAAGGGTTTATCGGAGAGATACAATATCAATGCGACTTAAGTTCAATTATATAAAATATTGACGCAAATCTCAATCTAAAATTGTAAGATAATGAATTTACCGGTCTTTATCCTTATATAGTGCTCTACTTTTTTATTTTTAGCCAATATAAAATTTAAATTCATACTTAAATTAAAAAAAAAACATAATGATGATGATAGTTGAATAAATAAAAGTATTATATTTTTATTTTTAATATATATATATATATATATATATGAACAAATTTTTTTATTCATTTTTATGTATTTTCCGTTTTTTTATCCAATATTTTGTTTGTGTTCCCCTCGCACAAACATTCAACCATATCATTCTCACGTAGCAATCACATTATTGTTTCAGTGATATATAATTGAGTTTAATGGTTTTTGTACTTTATAAAAATCTTTGATTCATATCATGAATTTTGTAAAAATTAATAATGAATAAGTATTAGGTGACCTACTAAATTTATTATGTATAACAATTTATAAATAAAAAAGTTAGGTAGCCTGTTATTATTTTATTTTTTCAAAATTCCACAACGTCAGATAAAGGACATGTTTAGTACTAAAGATATTTCTACACTACATGTTATTATTATATGTAAGTTTCTTTAACTTTTATACTATTACTTTTACACTTTGAAAAAGTGGGTTGTTGGAGAAATAACTACTAGTTATTAAACTTATTCTGGTTAACTGTTTTTTTCTATTCTCACAAATGAAAATAATTACAAGTAAAGCAATTATATGTACTGTATGATAAGATGTAACTTCGAAAATAGTTATATATATATATATATATATATATATGTTAATTTTATTTTTTAATTCATTTAAGTAAGAGGTGGAAATTTCTTCATTCTCATTTTTATTTCTTTGAGTTTGAGTGTAAAGTATTATATTTAATAATCTTTAATTTTCTCTAGTTTTGGTTTATTAATTCCTTTAATAATTTAAATTTTGATATTTTTTCTTAAAATATATTTTAGAATTTTTTCACAAATGAACTCAGTTAAACATTATTTTTCCAATCAAAACCTGTTTACTGTAACACTTGAGAGTTTAATCTTTAAAAAACAGAATTATCAATTGATTTTTTTTTCAAACGTTGGAAACTTCTTCGAAATTCGACTCCCAAAAACCAAATTCCAACATAATTTTCTGATCTTTTACTTCTTAAAACTAATTAGAGAGGAAAAAATATAAAAGGCCAAAAAAAATACGAAAAAATAATTTAAAATAATTAATTAAAAATTCTGAAATTAAATTTTACTTATTTTAAGAAAATAAATAATGTAAAATAATAATTAAAGAGTGAATAAATTTAAATTTTGTAATATTAGTTTTTGAATATAATTTGAAACAAAATTTGTTGTTGTTATAATGATTTATAGAAAAATTAAGTAAAAGATAAAAGAGAAACATAAAAGCTTACAACATTTATAAATATTTCTGATTGGAGAATATTTTAATCCTTTTAATTTCACATTTCAAAATTTTAATTTTAAATCTAGAGTTATTATTAGTTATATTCAAGTTTTATTTCCAAATATATAACATGGAATATATTTTATAATCTTTATACTGTAGTCATCATTTCAAATATTTTTACCTTTTCAATGTATTAAACATATTTAAAAAATTATTATTTTTACGTTAAAAAAATTATTCGATAAATTTTTTAAAATTAATAAATATTTACTTTACATTTTTTGTAATATATAAAATAATATTGATTTTATTTAAATAATTGTATTTATTCTGTAAATCAAAATTTAAACTTGAAATTATAGTATTTTGAAAAAAATAAATTTTGATTTATTTTGAAAGAATATGCTCGGTTTTTCAATATTTCACTTTTTCCCTTTTTAATTACTTTGTACGGTTTGAGATGCTCAGTCACTTTCAGATGTGGACTGCTCACACCTACTTTTTCTTTAACATAATGCATGTATTCTCAATTTCACTAAATTCTGTTAAAATTCAATTAACAAATACGTATGCATATTCAAATTCACTTTTAATATAATCTTTTTTTACTAAAATTGAATAATAAATTCTACAGTATTATAATCTATTATAAAACAATTTATTAAAATTGCATGTCTTTTTTTTTTTCTCTATTAAAAGTATAATATATTTTATCATTTTGTTTAAAACAAAAATAAAACAATATTTTTAATTTTAAAATTGATTTAATATGAATTAAATCCAAATAAATCATCAATATTTATTCACAACTCAAATAATGTAAACATCTATGATTGTTACTTAACATTATTTCTTAATGTCTAATAACAAGGAAAAAAAAGAAAAACAACTTCATTATTATTAAAATTTAAATATACTAATACATTTCGTATTTTCATATTGTAGCACGAGTTATAATCTATTACTATTACTATTATTATAATTATTATTTATTATTATATTAAATATTATATATAAGTGGTCTCTTTTTATTATTTTTGGTTCTTGAAGTCATAAAATATTAAAAGCGTCCTGATCCTGAGACACTACGTCCCCACAAGTTATATAAAACTAATAAAGAACCATGTGTTCAGTGAGATTTTTTCATATGTTGGATAGCATGGAATAAATAAATGGAGTGGAAGAAAATGATTATATATATATATTAGAAAAAAAAAATGTGAGAAAGAAGTAAAATAATGGGTGATATTTTTATTTATTTATAATATTTTTTATTATAAAAACAAACAGTAAAAAAGAAAAAAATATAAAAAGACACCATAAATTCATAATCAATTATAACTATTTTGTTAAGAACTTGCGTATACACTCAGCTATATGTTGCGTTTTACATAAACTTGCTTTAATTTTCCTCGTAAAAAATTTGCGGCAATAAAATTTCTATGAAGTCCACCTAAAAAATCATTTTTTATTACACTTTTCATTTTCTTCTTAAAGGTCGGAAGTGTATATTTGTGGGGTATACCATTATGGGGAAAAATAATATGATTTGGAATCTATGAATATTTTATTTTTAGAGATGTGAAATTTTACCAGCATGATATTCCATTTGTTGGGTCATAAGGTAACACTCTTTTTACTCCTCACGTTAATTATGATGTTGAGTATGCTACTAATTATATTGGTCGGGAGAATTATGATGGAAATGGATGTTTCTTCGTGTCACCATACAAGGATAAGAACAGTTCAAGGGGTTGTGTGGAAACTAAAACTATGGTGGTGGGTGATGGTGGAGTGTGTACGAGTGGTGTGAATTGTGAGGTTGTGTTTTCACTTGATAGAATTAATATTATGTTTCAGTGAAATTAATTATTCTGTGACAGAGAATAAGTGGGATGAGATACAATTGAATTTTCACGTTTGAGCAGTTACACTTTTAAATAGAAAGAGTTATGCTCTGACTAATATTTATAACTTTTAATCTAGTATAAACACTCGATTATAAAAATTGGTATCAGAATCAAAATTACAAATTTGATTTCTAATGGACAATTATTAAAGATGACCTTAACCGATGTCATCTTACCATAGTAGAACTATCATATATTTTTTTTCAAAGATTTTGAAAAAAACATAATTTGAGTTTTTTCTTTCCAAATTAGACATCTGAGAACTTTATATTATAACTCGAAGAGATATTAAGATGGTTGGGATATTATTATTATAATTATTTATTGTTATTGATAAGCTTTTACTTTATTATAATTAGCTTAATTCTAAGGTCTCCCACCCTCTCATTCAAATTTTTTCTATAATCTGAAATGAAAATTATGTAAAATTTTGAAAAACCATCTATAAATCATTACTATTAGCAAAAATATGTAAAAAAATCCTCCAATGAAGATGACTGAGGTGAAAAAGATATCATTATCTTATAAAAAACAAACACGTCTTAGAAATACTCCTTAAACCAACGTTGTAATATTTAGACAATAAGGATTATTAAAAATAATATAAATAAGCAAAAAGTTTAAGGTAACTATAATGAATTGATATATATTTTTGGTTAAAATATATTTTTTGTCTTAATTTTTGTTCAGTTTTGTCATTTTATTCCTAATATTTTTTTAAAATAGTTCATAATTTTCGTCAATTTTATTCAATTTGATCATTTTTTTCTAACACTGTTTAAATAATTAAAGGTGATGAACAGTAATTTCGTGGTCATTTTGAATTTTTTATTTTTAATTTTAAAAAAAATATCCACGTGTCAATCCAATCGTGTGTCACGTGTCAGAGTCAATATTTTATATTCAATTTGGTCTCTATATTAGTTATTTTTGTCCCTCTTCAAATTGAAACTAAATTTAATTTTTATATAAATATTATAATGATGCTTTTAATAAAATTCAATTTTTATTAAATATTTTATTTTAGAGTTACAATTAATTTAAAATTAGAACGAAAGTTGGAAAGATGATGACTAATTTTAAAATAATAGTAACTTTCAACAAAAAAAAAATATTTAATAAAGATGTGAATTTTAATAAAAATATAATTAGATGCTTTATATAAAATTAACTTTGGTATCAATTTCGAGAGAGATAAAATTGCTCAATTTCAAACAAAATTGGGACTAAATTGATAAAAAAAATAACAAATATAGAGATCAAATTGAATATAAAATATTAACTTCGATATGTAACACACTGCTGGATTGACACATGGACATTTTCTATTAAAAAAAACAAAAAAAAAAAACAAAAAGAGACATGTGACACTTATTATTCATTATCGTAAGTTATTTAAACAGTCTTAGAAAAATGACCAAATTAAATAAAATTGACGAAATTTGGTACCTGGATTAAAATGACAAAGTGAACAAAAATTGTGAGAAAAATGTATTTGAATCTATATTTTTCTATTATTTTACTCATATATCAATTAATACACACAAAAACCCCTAATAAAAAAAGATAAACTTGTAATATTGAGTATATACTCACATATAATGAGATAAATTATTTTATGATCAATGCTAAAAGATCATGTTTGGCTAAGTGTCACCTCACTATTTATTAGGAGGGTCCTTCTACTACTATTGGTGGTCTAGATAGAGCACGTTTTAGCTATATATCGACAAATGTGGAAAGTTAAAGTTAAAGATCACTATCTACAAAATCAAACAAAATAGAGTCATAAGAATTTTGTGGGGAGAAAAATGATTGGCAAACTTTAAGCAAATAAAAATAAAATAAAGAAACGGTATTATAGTAGTTAGCCTTATCTTGAATTAAAAAGGAATGTAACCACTTATATTATTAATAAAGAGTGATCCAATAAAATTATGAAAAATTTTAGACAAAAAAACACAGAAATAATTATTTATAGTAATTGAAATTGGTTGAAAAAAAAAATACAAACTTTAACCATTAAACAATATTAATTAAAATTCGGACATAACATAATAAAGAACTAGAACATACAAAACATACATAAATAAACACTCAGTTTTAAATACTGTTGCTAAAAAAACTTAAAACTCATAGCAAAATAGTTTTATAATTTTGGATAGAAGAGAAACTAAATAGTAGAAGAGAATAATAGACAAAAAAGAATGATGCGATGACGACAGGAACTTTGTGCTCTCCACCTCATTCATTTCTCTCATTTATCTCCTTCCATTAAAGAATAATATCTCAACTCTCAAAATATTCTTAATATCCCATTTGTTTCAACTAAGACAAAAATGGACTGTTTTTTCTATGATTATGATATTTTAACGATCAAATTTTAAAAGTTTTTAAGTTTTTAAGTGGTTTTAAAATATAAAGAACTGAAAAAATAAAAAAGTAAAAATTATTTAAAAAATATCACATCAAATTTTTACATAAAATCGCTAAAATTTAGTTATTACAAGATTATTTTCTTTTTTTCTAATATTTTTATTTTGATCCTATCTCTTTTGAATATCGTCGACTTTTTTGAAGTTTGTAAGATTTAATCTTCATAAGGATTGAAGGAAAAGTTAATATTTAAATTATTTTAGACCTCGATTTCTAAACGATGTGGTACGACTGTGTAGAAACAACTTTTATAAATATTTGTTGAAAATAAATACTAATACAAATTCATGACATGAGCAATTGGTGCGTTTAGATCATAGAAAAGAAAACTCTGTGAGAAACTCACATACAACAATTACTGTTACATGTATGCATCTTATTCCATTCATAGGAGCAAAGTAGTTGCTATAATAGTTACAGAGTCTCAACTAATATAGTACATAGGATCGGGAAGCTTAAAGGTCCTGTCGCCGGTGTTGGTTCCCAGAATATCACTCCATTGGTCTCCAATGTTTCCGATGATGTTGTATCCCTGTTCCTCCAGCTTCTTTCTCTCACTTGATTTGTATGTAACTGCTGTCTTACCATGGTATATAGAAGTATCCCTATAACAAAAACCCATTATATTATGCACAAAAAAGTTATATCTGGACTGTAAATTCTGATGCCGAAACATGTCACGTTCTGGACAAACATGTTGGAAGTCTCACATCGATTAGAGATAAGGCCAATTCATAATATATAAGTTAGTGCAATTCACTTTCAACATTATTCGTCCACTTCTAACATAGTATTAGAACCAGGTTAGAGCATATCCTAACAAATTTTATTGGACATTCTGTTCTACCCGATATTAGACTAGTAATGAATCACCTATTAATTTATTGTCCACGCATGAAAATAATCTTAACTAACCTATGTATGTGTTTCTTTTCATGATTCACTATTTTTCCTTGCCCTACCAAGTTCCTTTTCCACCACCCTACCCTACCCTAACTTTGTCCTCTCTACTCATATTATTGATTGTCAACGATATCATCAATAATTGCCAAAACTTATCACTATGCCTTTTGCAATATTATTTGTCTAATGATTTTTGGGAAAATATTAATCAAAGAAGTGAGTATTAATATGTTGAAAATGTAAAAGATACTCAGCATGTTCTTTCTTTGATTCACAACAAATAATACAAATATTTTCTAAGCCTATATTAATGATCTCTACACGTCACGAAATTTGTTGTTTATATTTTCACGCCATGCATTTGTTCAAACACGGGTCAGCTATTTTTTAAGTTATATAATTATAACAATAATAAATATGAAGAAAATTTTGGCTGATTCTAACGATTAACGTTAATAATTTGTAATATAAATTTGACGCTTAATAATATATTATAAATTCGTGTTATCTATAATCAATATAAAATTTTAAACACATAAAATTGAATTAAAATATGGATGATTATGGAAATTTTATAGTGAAAAGAAACTCACTTTACGATTAATTTTTCCCATTTGTGGTATCCTGCAATCTTTAAGTTGGTAACTGTGATAGCCTTCTGTTCCAGTGGTCTTCCTGTCAAGAACACAATCTTGATGCCAAGCGACAACAGTTTCTTGTACAGTTTGAGACTCTCAGGCAGTGCTGGTGCCTCACCCAGATCAACCCATTTATTAAACAATGTCGAATTATATGGTTCCACCCTACAAAAAGTCACATGATCATAAATAATTAATATCAAATTTAATTTTACGAACTAATTATATGAAAACAAATTATACATAAACTCCCTTACTAACCTAACCATCTTATTGTTTTGTTATTTTAATATAAGTAAAAAGGTTATTTGAAACTATTTGACGACTATTTGACAATTCTTAGAAGAGTAAAATAGTCTTAACAAAAGTTAACTTTTATATTTCTAGAAAAAAAAAAGAATAAATAGTAATGAGGGATAGTATCAAATAATTTTAAAAAAGGTGTGGTGTCAAAATACCAAGTATACTTAATATAAATATAAGTTGTAGAAATACCAAGATAAAATACTAAACAAAAGTATGTATATTAAAGTGTTTCATTCCATCCTAAAATCAACCTAGTGAGAGATAGTAGGTTATTTAACTCAAAGAATAATGATATTTTGACTACTAAATTTTGACAACTTTCTCTTACAACATGAGGTGACATTTTTTAAGTGGTTTTAGAATATTGAAAATGAAAAAATGAAAAACCACTTAAAAAAATTATTTTCCTAACTGAAAACCTAACTATTCTCTAAATGGATGTAATTAAGAATTTAAGCTATTACTATTTCTTCTAGTTTTTTTTTTTATTTTTTATCAAATCTTCGGTTTATCCAAATCAAATATCTAATGTCTTAAATGGTGACATAGCATTGAATATCTAATAATGAGTTCTTTACGTGTTCTAGTGTTAGTAATTACTTGCTTACAACAATACTTATAAGAAGATATGAATTATGATTAGTAATAGAAAAAAGAAAAAAAAACAGAAAACAGAAGATACCCAAATCCATGATGAGCATAATAAGGGAGATTAGAGAGTGTGGTTTCGTCTACATCAAACACCCATATATCTTTGGCAGTGATATTTAGGGTGTTGGCGTAAGAATAAGCTTCACCACAAACAGTTTTGGAGTCTGATCTATATTGGTCACCAAGCATATAGTTTCCAACGTAACCCTCACAATCCAAAGGCACAGTTTTCCATTCAATAACGTTGTGTGCTTCCACACCAACCCTCCAACTCTGGCACGAAACTTCTGGAATATACCTTCCACCATGACCAGTTTTCATTCTCAGAGGGAAAATTTGGAAGCTTGCACCATGCTCTGAACCCTCACACTGCCATGCTGCTACTGTTATAGCAACAACAAAAACAAACACCTTCATTATTCTCTCGTCACTGTTACTGATTCTAATTTCTATCACAACTTATTACAGTGTTGTTGTTGCACCTTCATGGCTTAGGGTTTTCTTCTTTATATAGACAATTTGTGATCACAATACCTTTTGCTGCATATAGAGGATAAAATATTTGTAAATATATATACTCGAGCCATTTTTTTATGATCCACGTGATTTACTATTTTCAGTAATTAAATAAACAGTGTACGAAATGAAAATAATGTTTTACATTTTTTAATTATAAACTTTCCATTTTCGTGATACTATATTCAAAGTTATATATCATGGATCATTTTTAATTAGTTTAATTACTATGCCCGCATTATTCAGACTTTACTTTCTATTAAAAAGTTGTTTATAATAGTGAAAAAGTTAAAACGTTATTAATTTTATATTCTCCTTGACATAGTGTGATAGCAAATATTTTATTACTAAAGGAATTATGATTGACATGATTTTCAAGGTGAAAGTTTTCTGTTTTCTAAACTTTTGAATACTTTATATGCGTGAAATTTATTTTTCTATTCCTTTATGTTCTACTTTTATGTTGAACTTCGTCTTCTTTCTTCACCTGATTAATGATTTATTTTTGTTTTTTCTAGGTGAATTCATTTTTTTTCATCTTGCAACACGTTCAAATCCATTATTAAAAAAGTTCATATTCTATGTCAATTTTTGTTTTGAATTATTTTTTGTAGAAAATATTTACAGATTTTTTTGTGAAATTTTTTTTGCAAGAAATTGCTACCAATTTTCTTACAAAATATTTTGTATAAAATACTTTTCGCAACAAATTTTGTAGAAAATACTTGCAAATTTTATAATTTCATAAGAAATGATAATTCTTGAAAGAATTATCTGTCAATGAAAATTCTTAAAAAAAATAACATAAAAAATTCTTTTCTTACAAATTTTCTTAACAAATTTGCAAGAAAAATCCTATATAATATTGAAATTTCTAATTATAATCGTGGAATCGATCTCCTTCTACTTTGGTTGGTTTAAGACATTAAGCAAAAGAAAAGAAAGTGAGGGAATAGAATAGAACACTATTTTTGTTCGAAAAATATAAGCAATATATTGTTGCACTATGTATTTATTTGACTTATTTTATTAGTCCTTTGTTATTTATTTCACTTTGAACTCAAACAAAACTTAAATACTAGTTTAGGATAACCCAATGATTTGAATTTTTTATTTACATTGTTCTTTTCATCCTCAAAAAGATATACTCTCCGTGTTTTAAAATTATATCTTCGTTTTAAACATGGAAAAGAGTTTAACCTTTCCATTCTTTTTTATTAATTCATAGAAAAACTTTTTATTAGTCGTATATATATGTAACGCATCGACTATAGTTTTTTTAACTAATATTTTACCAAACCCTATCTTTCATTGACATAATATAAAATTTTCACTACAAAAAAACATGTAAATACCGATGTTTATTTTTGTAATTTACATCATTTTTAACTGTCGTTATTTACTTGAGTGACGGTTTCCTGAAATGTCGTAATTCTTGCTGTCACAAAGTATAATATGACGGTTATAGATGAACTGCCGCAACAACCGTCATTTTATACAACGTATAAAGTGGCGGTTTAAAGAGACAAAAAGCGTCAGTTAAAACTGACGTAATATTTTTACTGAATGACAAATATAATGTGAAAAACGACACTTTAAACTAACACTATTATCATTATATTATTCTACTAAAATATATAAATAAAATAAAATAAGATAATTCTAATATATAATATGGAATTGAAAATTTTCATATATTACAAAATTATATTATAATATTGTTTACAATTCCATAAGGAAAATTGTTTACAACTAATTAAAAATTATTATGTTCTCCAAAATAAATAAAAAAAGAAAAAAATACAATTTATCTTGACAACACTTCCATTCCTTTTCCTTTTCATCTATAACATATAGATTTTTTTTATCATTCATCTTGATCTTCACCAACATCCTACAATAAAAGAAAAAAAAAATCAATTTATTCTTTATCCAAATCCAAATTAATAAAACAATAATAATGTAAAGGAACATATACTATAAAGCTCCATAATTACATCTTCTGTTGTTTATCTCCTATTTAACTTATTAATCACTTTATATCCTATAATATCCTCTTTCTTTAACAAGTTAAATTGATATTGAAAAATTATTTTTCTTTTAAGATTTTTTTGATAAAAGTGTTTATATTGAGTGGCGAATTCATAAATAAAAAAGGTGTTCACTTTTTCTTATTATTATGTTGATAAAAAAATTAAAAAAATTATTTGAATATAGAATTACTCTAAATGTGGCAAATGCGGCAACATGTGCTTCAAGCCTGGCTCCGTTGTTGATCCACTGACAATAGTTACATATTTCCTTTTATAAGTTGTGGCCTCTGTAATCAAGAAAACAAAATATTATCACTAAAAAATAATATACTCAACTACCTTCAATAAAAACTCAATTCACAATAAAACTTTTTCGAACTATATGCAGTGGACATAGAAAACTCTGAATTTTAAAGAGAAAAATAATTAACACACCTTTTAAAGTATACCTTGTTGAATGAGTTATTCCAAATCTATCAAATAGTTTCCAGAACGATAGAAACTAAAACACTGTTTGCAATAAAATTTTATTTATAAAAATGATTATATTATCATATCAATCACCAACTACCCCAAAAGCTTGAGATATTAGGATCATCAACACTTATACAATACTGGATTCCAAGTGTGTCTATAAATCACTCCATTTAACTAATTTTACCTTCAAAACGTATCAACGAAGCACATATACAAAAGATATATAAGAAAACTGACTAAGTAAACTATACCAAGTAGTAGAAGTTTCTGAATATGCTTTTTAGCCTTTGTTTCCAATTCTATTCTTCTTTCAATCTTTACGGTCTACAAACACAAAGTCTGCAACGCCAGGGTAACAAATATAGCCAGAGTAAGTAGCTTTTTTCCCCAAATAACTTATTCATCACCTATTCAGAATCCAGAATGATAGGTCTTAACACAGAATCAATCAGTGAGTGAGCAAAACAAAATAATTTCAAATTAGGGAACTTTTCACCTTCTCCATATCTCATGTAATTCCATTGAATAACAATCACATTCTTGAAACCTAGGCCCAACCAATTAATCAAACCACTCCAAGATGTGCTCCCTGTTGTTGTTGTTTGAGTCTGGAAAACAAAATGTGGTCCATCAAAACTGTGAGTATCACTGTGCACTATCACCGCTCTCGTACAATCATCTTGGCCATCATAATCCTCTTCATCTTCCATTCATCCAACCTGAACAAAATAATTAAAACCAGAGAACCACCATTCATAACAATCCTTAACCCCTACATTGATTAACCTCCGATCCCCATTGATGAACCATCATTTCCAACCTGTACTCAGAAAATCAAGTGCACACACTTCACCACCGAACTAGCACCACATGCGTCTTTCACACCCAGGCCAGAAAACCACCAAATCACCACCCCCATCTTCTGCGAGATTCACGGGTTTCAGGGGTTGGATTGGTGTTGTTGGTGTCGAGAAGAAGAGACTGCCGAGAAGGAAAGAGCGAAGTCGAAACGGCGTCGCCGACGTTGGCCTTGGCCGACCATGGGGGTAGCGACGTCAGCGATTGCGGCTCCATAGGTCTGGCGACGTGGAAGCTTGATAGGGGCTGCAATTGCTCGAGTCTGGAAGAGGCAACAGATAAGGGGCTGCCTTGGTCTTGGTGAAGTGAGCTTAATTAGGGTTAGAGAAAATATTAAATTGTTGAGTGGGAAAATGAAATAGAAAAGAGAGGGAACAAAGTTTTGAAAAAAAAAGGATATCGGGACAAAAGTGGGATAGGAAATAATTTCATAAAATTATAAAAATAATGTTTTATATAAAGTGGCGTTTCAAAATGACACAATTTTAAATAATAATATGACAATGTAAAAGATGATGGTTAGAAACATCATATTATACATGTACATTATGGCCGTTATCAAACTGACGTATTATACTGTGAAAAGCGACAATTTTAATTAATCGTCATATTAAAAACATCATTATATACATAATTTTTTGTAGTGTTTATATTAAAATTTCAATATATTGAATGTAATATAAAAATCGCAAATGGCATAATTCATCGTCATTAGGTTTCAATTATTATTAGATTAATTAATATACTTTTTTTTAAGTGGGAGTGGGTGTGGATCTTAGCTACATGCCACCTTCTTTTTAACGTTTTGTTTGTCAGTAAGATAATGGAAAAAGTGGAAATATAAAATTTTTATGATTTTATTTTAGAATAATTGGGGTTACAAGAATGAACTACCATAAGTGAGTTACTCTTGAATAAACAAACTTAAATTATAATATATCAAGACAACTTATTTATATATAATTGGCAATTTAATAGGTTCAGTCAATATTCGTTTAGTCTAGCATATGTCTTAGTTAAATTGAGGTAATCTATTTGTTGACAATTATGCACAAAGAAATCAAGTTTATGAATCTCATGCAAATAAATGTTACATCGCAACAATAAAAGACAATTAATGAAACTAATTTGTATAACAATTTATAAATTAAAAATTATTAGTAACTAAAATATTTTTTATTAAAAATAAAAATTATAATTAATTTGTGTATTGATTTCTAAATTGATGAATAATGTTAATTACCGATTTTTATTACCAAATTAATTTGTTTTTAATTATTTTATTAGAGATTAATTTTGTTAGTAATTAATAATTGTGATCAATTCACAAATTAATCATACTTTTTATTCATAATAAACACTATTTTAATTATTAAAAAAATTTAATTTATAAATTAATATTTAAATTAATCAGTATATTTTTTATCATTAAAATTAGTTATTATTTAAAAGTAAATAAATTATAGTGCATATAACAGTATCTTAAGTTTGAATAAATATACATTTTTACGACATATTCTAAAATATATAATTATTTGTTTTGAGAAATATATATACCAACGGTCGTATTTGTGATGTTAAAATTTTCTTTTTAATTGAACTTATTTTATTCATTTTTCATTAATAAAGGATGAATTCAAAAGAATAATAATTTATATTATTATATAAAGAGATTCATCTTTTTAATATTTATATTTTTTTATCAACTTTATTTCTCAATTTTTTTTTAAATTTAATTTTAATTAAATAAATAAAAATTAATCACAAAATAAATAAAAAATATTTATAATTAGTTATAAAAATTACTTATAATATAATTATATTTTATTATTTATTCTTGTCATAAAAAAATTAAACACAAATAATGTGTTTTCACTGATAAAAATAATTAAGATGTTTATTTATCATGTTTTACTAACTCTTGTGCCACTGCCACTTGTGCAAATACAAGTGCAGTTCAATTATTTCTCAATTATTTCTGAGGTTGTTACGTATTATGGACTTACAAACCCATTGGGTCAGCTCGCTAATTTTCTGGGGGATTTCTTCCTGCACCCCCAATATTTCTTCTGCACCTTCAAATATTCATGCTCTTCCATTTATGCTCTTGGAAAATTAAATAACTAAAAAAAGTTTAATTAGGTAGACACAATAATTAAACAATTATGAATGGCAGAGTTAGTTGGCTGCCTGAATTAATTATCGGCCAGTCGTTTATATACCCTGCACCCCTCTTTAGTTTCACTTACAGTTGCACTTACACTTACTTTCACTTTCACTGCAGAAAATTTCGTGGTTGAGGTGTGAAATTCCATTTGCTTCGTTTCTTCTCAGAAAAAGAGGTACGCATTTAGAATAGAAGTTTATATTTGATAAGTTTATGTGTGAGATAAATGTTGGTACGTTTTTAATATTTCATGAAGTCATTTTTATTTACGGAAGTGTCATGCAGAACTCAAGTTATTTTTTCCATATACGGAAGTTGACTTCCGGAAGTGTTTATGTAAAATGGAAGTCGACTTCCGGAGACAAGTGAAATTTTACGGAAATCGAATTATTTTTTTCCTCCTACGGAAGTCGACTTTCGGAAATGTATGTGTGAAACGGAAGTCGACTTCCGGAAGTGTATGATTAAATCGGAAGTGGACTTCCGGTGAAGTAAAATGTTTACAGTGTTACGGAAGTGGACTTCCGGTTTTTAAGTGAATATTTCGCCCGGAAGTCGAGTATTTGTTTGGTAAGTAGTGTGGTGAGTAAATTTTTTCCACTTCCGTAGTTAGTGGTTTATCTTGTTTTTCTTTTTTTCCACTTCCGATGCTTTCTATGT
>Ga0214544_1002182_pt1 | contig 41246 bp, 22 predicted proteins | sample CNSS3metaG_FD_160074 | JGI IMG/M metagenome (GOLD analysis project Ga0214544, IMG submission 160074) | Root nodule microbial communities from cowpea collected in UCLA plant growth center, Los Angeles, California, USA - CNSS3 | ecosystem: Host-associated > Plants > Roots > Nodule | place: USA...
CAAATGAAAGGGATGAAGGATTAGTGAACTTCCTTTCTAAACATGCTAGGTCTTCTTAAGCATGTGTCTTCATCCTTGGTTGGGGTCAATCCTTCATCAAGTGGTGATCAAGGAGTAACTAGAATACCTATCAAATTAAGTAAGGAATCCATGTTAGGGGAGTTCTTATTGATGTTTTAATGATAATTGTATGTATTCGTGATATGCTTGAATGTGTGGGAATGCCAATTTTATATTTCAGACGCATTTTGCTCGGGTTTCTAGACACAAGCTCCAGACACTGGTTTCTGGGTTTTCTTCATGAACCGCCTGGCAGCAGAGAATGATCTGCCAGGTGACGCAAACTGGGATGCCTGTTTTGGTTGCTTTGGATTTTTCGTGTTATCCGTGATATAGTCGTGATGATCTTTATGCTTGAATATGGATTTTATGGATGTGTTTGACTACAGGTAATATTTATATGTTGAGTGTAAGAATGTTGCAGGAAATTGGGAAATTAGGGTTCATGTTGGGTTTGAAAATGAATAAGCATGATCTTTGTCTATGATCAGTGTGTTGTTGTTAGTGAGAAGATGTAAAAATGGATAAAATATGAACCCTGCATGATGTGTGTATGCGAAACTATGCTAGAACAAATGTTGGTAATACAATTAGGGAGGGGGCTAGGGGTCACGACTGGTGTGGATAAACCTGGGCAGAACCCAGTTTTTCATGCACCACCTGGCGACACTGAGGCTGCCACCAAGCGACCCATCAGTACAATGGAAAGTTTGATTGGTTTGTGTTCTTGTCATGAGGGGCGTTTAATTGGATGGTAATTAAATGTGTTGTGGTATGTGATAGACTGGGATTTAGTATGTATGTCATTTAGTAATAATTATGAGATTAAAATGTGTGAGATGGATGGATTGGGTGTTTCCTATATATTGGTTGTTGCAGTGGTAGTTTTGTTATTCAAGTATATGTGCAATACAGTTCAAATCATGGTGGCATGAGTTATATGAATATTAGACTATAAGATTATAGGACCTAGAGTATAGTGAGTGTATGCGGCAGGTTTAAAGTAATAAATGATGAAGAGAATGTGTGCATGATAAAATTGAATTAGCACGATTTGGGTGTGTAGTTGTAATTTGGGTATGGTACTTTAAACTGTATAATTGTTGTGGCAAATGGTGGGTATCATATTGACAATTTTGTGGCTTGTTCCAGTAGTGAATAAAGTAAAGCATGTTAAGACATGATAATACTTGAATTGGGCATGAGTTATTTGTATTCATTGAGTTTTTGGTTATAGTATTATGTCTGAAATACTATGATTGATATAAGAATGACGCACTATATGCTTGGGGTCTCTTAAGACCTAAGGAAAATGCCAAAAACCAGTAGCATTGCGCTACTGGTATGGCGCCTGGCGGTGTGGGGTGAGCCATCAGGTGATAGATTTCCAAAATAGTGCCAGTGGCCACTGCCTACGCGAGGCACCTGGCGGTAGGGTGGAGTCCGCCAAGTGGTGACGAAGCAGTGAGGCTTCTATTTGGCACTTGGTGCCTGGCAGTGTAAGATGCCCGCCAGGCGGTCTGGAACTAGGTTCCGCCTAGCGACACGAGAGGCACGCCGGGCGGTTTTGGTGCATAGTTGGTGTGCGAGGGGGATTTCTACACAACTTTAGGTGATGTTTTTGATGCGATGCTTTGGCTGGGGATCCAATTACGAGTGTATCTTGTATTGGGGTAACATATGGCCACTCTAGGTTGTAGCCTGGTGGGTTAGGAAGTCCAGTGGAGTGTGTGAGATCTTGGCTCGTATGGTGAGGTTTCAGATGATTGCCCTCTTCAGTACATCTGATAGAGATCTGGTAGTTTGGGAACAACTACGGACTTATGTTCGTTTTGGGGAACTCCACTTGGTGTCGCGGTGAGAAGTCGTGGCAAATATATTCCCGCGTGTGGACTATCAGGTGGTGGCCTATAGTCGGAGGGGTGAGTAGACACTCGTGTGGCAAAGATCAATCATTGGCCTCACCCAAAGGGTGAAGAAATAATAGACGTCTAAATCAAGGGTTGAAAGTTAAGGGACTAAGGAAAAGGGAAAATGCTAACACATGTTGAAATTTTGAGATGTTTTAATTATTGTCACATTTTAATTGTTTATTTAAATGAGCTCACCCTATCTGTGTGTGTTTGGCAATGATCATGTAACTTGTTACATGGGAGCAGAGGTTGATGCAGGTGAGCGTGAGGATGCGTAGAGACGGAGTGGGGATCAACCATGGGACTATTTTTACTACTTTTAATATGGATTTTTCTTTTGTAATACTTTTAGGGATGGTTTGATTTTGAAATAGTTAAACTCTGCAGTTTTATTTATTAATGACGCGATGATTTTGGAATTTAGTTTTCCCGCTTTTTGGGAAAGGTGTTGAGAATAAATGAGGTTATTTTTATTATATTTAATTTGTTTTATTTTAAATAAGTAATTTCCAGCTAGGATGTTACAGATTTCAACTTAAATTAACCCTAAACCTAGCTAAAAGTCTATTATAATTAAAAAATTTCATTGTTGTGTGTTGTCACCACATTTCATCCAATTAACAATTAATACATTTATTATTAAAATTCATTTTGCAATTAAAGATTAATACAGAGTTGTAGTTGCATCACCACAACACCACCCAATTAAAAATTTATATAATTAAAATTTCTCTCTTTCTTCAACTATAAATTTTGGATATACATGAAACATTTATTTTTCCTATACAATTTCTTTTTAATTCTAACAAGTGACAACTTCTTAGTTAATAGTCCAAATGGAACTATTTTTTTTTTGAAATCCATTGATTTGAATGATTTATGTCAGACGAATTAAGTTTATTGAAGTATTGAGAAAGTGATGAATTTTGTAAACTTAAGTTTGATTAAGTATTGATAAGAAATTAATTTTAATTTAATGGATGTGTATTTGATGATATATATTATGTTTGTATGAAAAGTAAAATCTATGATCCGTGTTACAATCCCATGATTTACAATTATATGAACTTTTCACGATGCTAAGAATAATCTCCATTTTAACTACCTTGCTTCTAGCCATAGGTGCGGTGGCTAAATAGTCCTCGATCATACACTCCGTCTTAAGAAGGATTTGTCCTCAAATCTTTGATGGTCAATGACAAGAACCTTTGTTTATTTTTCTCCAAGGTTGAATACCCATTTATGGGAAAAATAAAAATAAAACTTGAATATATCTTTTTATTAAGACAAAGTTAAAATAAGTGTGCCAAGGCCCTTTATTATTTTTGTAAAAGTTGTTATGATAGAGACCTTTATTTTTAAAACATGCTTTCCATCATCATCTTATATCAGTTACCACCGAGGTTCATGGGCTAATCAACCCTATATACATCATATGACACCCAATACACAATATTTACTCTAATTGATTCGTACTTTTTTACTCATTGAAGCATTGGAGAGCCTTTTGTAGGTGAATCTCCCTTCTTATCTCTCTAGGAGCTCGGTCCAAATTACTTGACAATAGTATCTCGACATCCTAAGAATGTTGACTACGCCTTGAAGACTCTTCGGTCATTTCCGATAAGAACGATAAATGTTTTAATTTGTATTCTTAGCTCATCTGACTTTTACTCACTTCTTCGTATTAACTTTTTGTAATAGATTTCTTGATGACTCTAAAATGGAAACATGAATTGCATGAAGTAGCAAACACATTTTGTTAAGAACTAAAATTTAAACCTAACTCAACCTTACAAACTTGGTTCGTAAGGTGAGGTTTATATCCACTTATATATATATATATATATTGTAAATTCATCTTATCTCCCAACACATCTCTTTCACGTTAAGGCATATACATCTCGAGTGTGTGATTAGACATTAATAAGTAGTTTGATAATGACCCATAGTTGGTGCAACAATAGATTGAATAAACAACAAACTTCATTAATATAGGCCAAGCATAAATGGACTTTAAATCAAACTTAACCTTACAAAATTGCTTCGTAATGTGAGGTTTGCATCGCCTATATCGACTAGAGATAAGTCCAAGTATAAGTGGGTATAAACCTCATCTCAAAAACTAATTTTATAAGGTTGAGTTAGACTTAAAATTCACTTAACATGATATTAGGGTCATGCTTATCCTAGCGAAGTTTGTTGTGTGTTGGGTCTATTATTTCACCCATTGTCAGACCACCCATTAATGTTTAGTCTCATGCTCAATATGTATATGTCAGTGCAAAAGAGTGTGTTGGAAGTCCTGCATCAATTAGAAATAAGATAACTACATAAGTGAGGACAAACCTACCTTATAAGCCAATGTAAGGTTAATATAAACTTAAAAGTTCACTTTTAACATATAAAGTTGTTCTTACAAGGATGATTTATATTCTTCAAAGTCTCCAAAACGGGCTTCAAGGGTCCATAGTCTTCACTTAAGGGGTATCTCGTCCTCAACTATCGAATTAGGGGGGAGGCACCTGAAATTAAATTACCTTCCTTTCTTAAAGAGTTTGTTTGGATGGAGTAATTGAAATATTTTAGATTTTAATTTTCTTGTTTGGATGAAGTAATTTAATTTGTATTTTAAAGCAAACTCAACTCTATCCTTGAGCCTCAATTGAGTTAGCTCAATGATATGATCCTTACCGTAAAGATGACAATCTTTTCTGAATTTGAATATCTTTTGTAGAGAACAATTAAAATAAGAGTAAAGAACGCAGAATGAGACAGAGATGGAATGTGACACAATCTAGCAGATTGATAAGCAAAGGAAGATTTGTCACAAAGAAGTCCCTCTTTGATAAGAACCCAACCAAAAGAGTAGACATCACAATCAATGATAGATAAGTCAAGATGGCACAATCTAATCCAGGATTGATAAGTCAAGACGCTACGATCGGGATTTATAAGTCTAACAAAGGATTGTCACAAAGATCTCTATCTTTGATAAGAACCTAATAATATTGATGCCATAAAGAACCCAGCCTTTGATAAGTGAATGATGATTCGCCACAAAGACCATTGTCTTTTATAAGAACCTTAAGGCTTAAGCCAAGAACCAAGAGAATCCTCTATTTAAATAACTAATTTTATTAAAGACTAAAGAGTGATTATGAATGTTGTAGACCTTTGTATTTATAGGCATTAAAAGATAAAAGATAAAAATGAAATAAAATATCAAAAGATATCTAAAATATCAAAAGATATCCAAAAGATATCCAAAAATATCAAAAGATATAAAAAGATATTCAAAATATCAAAAGATGTCCAAAAATGTCGAAAGACATCAAAGGTATCAAAAGATATTAAAAAAATAATAAGTCCACCTATAAAGGCCCAACAACCAACTTGATAAATAAAAACAAAATTAAAAGTCATGTTAAAAAAGAGGCCCAACTATTTATGCTAAAAGTGAACTATAAGCCATGATCTTGATGTTCCAAGGATATTCAACTTCTTCTATCATCTTAAGTCTTGAAGATATTTGTTCTTCCATCTTTTGACTTCTTGACCTTGTCATAGGTCCCTTGAACTACCATGGCTCCTCTTCTTATTCGTCTTGTATGGTTTCCATGGATAGTCTTCTATCATACCCTCCTTCTTGAAGCAAAGTTGTCCTCAACTTCATACCTACATCAAATGGAGATAAGTCATTGATATTGAAACTAGAAATCACCCCATAATCCTAAGGTAAATCAATAGTGTAAGCCTTATCGTTGATCTTCTTAAGAACTTGAAATGGTCTATCTCTTCTAGGTAGAAGTTTAGATTTTCTTCTGGAAGGAAAGCTTTCCTTCCTTAAGTGTACCCACACTCAATCGCCTAGTGCAAATGTCATCTTCTTTCATCCTTGGTCAGCTTTAGTAGCTAACTTTTCCATCTTCCGTTCTATTTGAGCCTTTACATCTTTATGTAGGCTCTTGAAAAAAGTAGCCTTTCAAAGACCATCTTTGTTAGTCATAGCATCAATAGTAAGTAAAGGCAATAAATATAAAGGAGTTAAAGGATTGAATCCATATACTACCTCAAAAGGAGACATTTGAGTGGTAGAATGAGTTATCTTGTTTTAAGCAAATTCTACATGGGGTAACCATTCCTCCCAAGTTTTCAAATTCTTATTTACAAAACATCTAAGAAGTTGACACAAAGTTCTATTTACCACTTCAGTTTGTTCACCCGTTTGTGGATGACAAATTGAAGAAAATAATTTGGTATCTAACTAACGCACAACAATTTCCTAAAATGGCTAACAAACTTAACATCTCTGTTTGACACAATGTTTCTCGGAATACCATGTAATCTTACCACTTCCTTGAAGAATAAATTGGTTACATGATCAACATCGTCATTTTTGTGATAAGGAATGAAGTGAGTCATCTTTGAAAACCTGTCAGCCACAAAAAAAACATATTTTCCTCCTTTGGATCTTGGAAGGCCTAAAACAGAATCTATAGATATATTGGTCCAAGGAGTGTTAGCAATAAGTAAGGGCATAAATATTCCATGATGTTGAGATTTAGATTTACCACGCTTGTAAGTAACACATTTATCACATAAATTTTGCACATCACGTTTCATACAAGGCTAAAAGAAATTATCATGCAACATATCTAATGTTTTTTGAACTCCAAAATGTCGCATTAACCCCCCTTCGTGAGATTCCTTCATAAATAATTCTTGCAAGGAACTTTTAGGTGCACATAATTTATGTCCTTTAAAAAGAAACTCATCATGTTTATAAAAATCTTCGAAAGCTCCATTTTCACATTCCTTATAAATATTCCCAAAGTCACTATCATCAGCATACAGTTCCTTTAACAGTTTAAACCTAAGGATTTTAGCTTCAACCATGGATTACAATGCATATCTTCAAGATAATGCATTAGCTAGTACATTGGTTTTGCCCTGTTTATGTTTGATAACATAAGAAAATTGTTCAATAAATTCTACCCACCTTGCATGTCTTTTGTTTAGTTTACCTTAACTCTTGATGTATTTAAGGGATTCATGATCACTATGAATGACAAATTCCTTAGGTAACAAATAATGTTGCCAAGTATGCAAAGCTCTTACTAAGGCATATAACCCTTTAATCATAAGTAGAATAGTTTCTCGCTGCCCCTTTAATTTATCACTAAAATAAGTTATAGGATGTCCTTCCTATAATAGAACACCTCTTATACCTACATTGGATCCATCACACTCAATTTCAAAAGACCTTTCAAAATTAGGAAAAGCTAAGATAGGTGCATGTGTAAGCTTATATTTTAAATTATCAAAAGCCTCTTGTTGTTCTTTTTCTCACCTAAACCCCACCTCTTTTTTAACAATATTATTTAATGTCAAGCTATGGTACTAAAATCTTTCATAAATTGCCTATACAAATTAGCCAAGCCACGAAAACTTCTTACCTCACTTACATTTGTAGGAGTAGGCCAATCTCTGATAGCTTTGACTTTTTCTTCATCAACCCGTACTCTTTTAGAACTGACTACAAACCCAAGGAAAACAACTTCATGTGTACAAAATTACATTTTTCCTCGTTAGCATATAGTTTTTCCTTTTGAAGTACTTCTAAAACTTCTCTTACATGACCCATGTGTGCATCAAGTGCTTTTTACTATATATCAATATATCATAAAAATATACAACTACAAATTTACCAATGAAATTTTCCAACACATGGTTCATCAATCTGATAAAAGTACTAGGTGCATTAGTTAGGCCAAAGTGCATAACCTTCCATTCATACAAACCAAATTTAGTTTTGAAAGAAGTTTTCCATTCATTTCCTTCTCTCATTCAAATTTGGTGATAACCGCTTTTCAAATCTATCTTTGAAAACTAACAAGCCCCATGTATTTCATCAAGCAAATCATTAAGTCTAGGAATAAGATGTCTATACCTGATGGTAATGTTGTTGATAGCCTGACAGTCAACGTGCATCCTCCATGATCCATCCTTCTTAGGAACAATGATGACTAGCATAACACACAGACTCAAACTTTCTCGAACTCATCCTTTCTCCATAAGTTGCTCCACTTGCCTTTGTATCTCTTTGGTCTCTTCTTGATTGCTTCTATAAGTTGGTCTATTAGGAAGTGTTGAACCTGGAATGAGATCCATGTTATGCTCATTTCCTCTTTGCGGAGGTAAACCATGTGAAAGGTCTTTAGGAAAGACATCCTCATATTGCTTAAGAAGTTGCTTCATACCTAGAGACAAAGAAACTTGTGTAGACGACAAATTAATATTGTTAGTCATAATAAAATATAAATGTTGTTTTGTTACTACAGCTCTATTTACCTCTTTTTCTCTCAAGAAAAAGTTTTTACCACTCTTTTGTTTTTCACTTTTACCACTTTTTTTCTTGCCTTTTTCGGAATTTTTATCTTCCACTCTTGTTTTCTCTCTTCCTTTTTTCTCTCTTGCTCTCTTTTGATTTTCATTTTGACTTGGTCCTCACTAACCTCTCGAGGTGACAAAGGTGTTAAGGCCACGTTTTGTCCTTTAAACAGAAAAAAATACTTATTAGATAGATCGTCATGTGTCACATTTCTATAATATTGCCACGACCTTCCCAACAACAAGTGAGTTTCTTCCATAGGTACTACATCACATACTACTTCATCAACATATTTTTCTATGGAAGATGGAATAATCATCTGTTTATCAACCACCTACTCACCTTCTTCACTTAACCACTGCAACACATAAGGACTAGGATGTATAAATGTTTCCAAACTTGGCTTCTCGACTAGTCTTTGACTGGCTACATTGGTACAACTCCCTCCGTCAATGATGAGTGAACACACCTTCTCATTATGAAACACTGAAAATGAAAAATATTCCTTAGTTGAGTCTCATACTCCTCTTTGTTCTTGTTGCTCAACATCTTTCTAACCATTAAAAGATCCCCCACCAATGGTGGTTCTTCTGCTTAATCATCTTCACTACATGTTTGCTTCTGTTCTGAAGATTGACTTCCAACATCTTCTTTCTCCATCAACATGACTCATCTGGCATTGGGATATTGTGATGCTATATGTCCTTTTTCCATACATTTAAAACATGTAGTAGGTTTAGAATTTGATTTACCACTTGTAGATTATTTATCTTTAGTGTTGTTGCTAGTAGAAATTGTTCCCTCCTTTTTAAATCTTTCTTTATCCTTCCATGAAGTGGATGATTTTCTATCGGAACTCCTTTTCTTTAGTTATTGCTCTACCTTGTAGCTTGATGGAAGAGATCTTCCAAGGTCTCGTACTGATGAATTTCCACTACGTCTTGAATCTCTCTATTCAGTCCATTCAAGAATCTAGTCATTGTAGTCATTGGTGTTTCTTCTACTTTAGCTTTCATCAATGTAACCTCTCTAACATCCCATCCAGATATTACAAATTTTAAATAATAAAATAAAGAAATAATAATAATACCTCATTTAATATAACTGGAATTCCAAAAACGCGGGAATTTTAAAACTTTATTACATCATATAGTATCTCAAATCCTAAATTTCTAAACTCAATTATAAAAGCTAAGTTCAATACTTCAAACGATTATAAAATCCTTAAAATTCGCAAAGTAATACAACTCTGAAATGTAATTTCCCAAGCTAGCCCATGCTTTGGCGCTATGCCTCACCAGATCCACCTATAACATCATCTGCTCCCATGTACCGCGTACACGATCATCACCAAACACAAGCAGATAGGGTGAGCTAACAATATAAAGCATATATAAAACAAATATATAAACGCACAAACATCAAAGGAACTCCATCCTTTGATTCGAACCCACATGCCACCACCATGTTATCCATGTTCTACGTCTTTAGATGAATATCTCAAGATGTCTTGCTACCACACCTACAAGCCACAACTTGTAGAACACGTGCGGGAAACCTGCTACAGACTGTACTCTGTAACACTAGGTGGAGTTCCCAATACGAACATAGTTCATGATGTTTCAAGATTACCAAACTCGTCAACTAATTACTGAGGAGGGCAATCTATCTGGACACATCCGTATGAGCCACAACTCGCACACTCACATCAGCAACACTCGTCAACCTGAGCCACAACTCAAGAGTTCCTCATGTTCATCCGCCATCCCGACCCACAACTCAAGAGATGTCTTTCTGAGTCACAACTCAAGGAATGCCACGTGCTTAACCCCTATCCCGAGCCACAACTCAAGGGATATGTTCCTAGCCACAACTCAAGGAACATCCAGCAAGCTGACCTTTAAGGTATCATCAAAGCCTTGTTGACCATGCACATCAAAAGCAAACAGTCACTCTGCCTCTACATTATCACTTGGCGCTGCTCTTGAGCCACCAGGCAAAATACACTTCCAGACTGCCTAGCGGGGGACATGTGTCGTCAAGCACTAAGCGCCTTAGTTTCCTTTGTCTGCAAGTATCGCCTGGATAGATGTCCCTCACCGTTAGGCGCTAAGTGTCATAGTGACCTTCTAGAATTGCAATTATTTCCTGGCGGTTCAAAGCTCACTGTTAGGCGCTACACTAGTATTACTAAATTACTGGTTCGATCACAGTAGGGCATACATCCACCTTTATCAAGTAGCTTAAATCGTATTTCACATCCTAGACCCCCTTTCACGTTTCCTTTTCCATAAGGTTTCATCACCTAAGCATACCATCACTCATGAAGTTTATATACTCATCCCAATTCACTCCTCCCTTGTCACAAGAGTACCCTTTGGTCCTTTTATCATTGAAACCATACCTCCTCCAATTCTATTCCAAGTTAAGTCTATCATAATTCACCCAATTACAGCAACCTATAACCCTTACCAGAATTTAATCCCAATCTTATTTTCCACTTCTCTAATTACTCCTTGCACTTGTTAGTTTTGAAATGGTGAGTTTAGCCAAGAAGGGGGGGTTGAATTGGCTTTATAAAACTTTTTCGAAAGCTTAAAACATTTTTCAATTGAATCTAATAGTTTGGAATGTTTCGATGTAAATGCACCAGACCAGTACACTTTCAGTCGATTAAAATATAAAACAACGGACTAAATTGTTCTTGATGCTATGAAACAGTAGATTAAAAACACAAATCAGTCGGCTAAAATATTGGAGAATTATGCAGAATGCAGAATTCGCGAATTCAACTCAAACAACAATCTTTTACATACAAGACATGTTCCAATCAGTATTTATAACAAGTACAAAGCCTCAGATTACACAAGAACGCATTAAATCACACCAAAGATCAAATTGCTTTGTTTTCTTGAGTTTTTAAAGAGTTTCAAAAAGAGTGAGATGAGGGAAAGCATAATGCACAGCTGTTTTTATACTGGTTCACTCAATCCAGTTTTCCAGGACAACCTGAGCCTGGTTTCCACTATATTTAAAAGTTTTACAAACCACAAACCAAGATTACACTTTTGAAAACCAAAACACACAAGATTTTTTACTCACACAAAAATCTAGACACTCAACCTACAAGAATCACACTTGCAAACCTGAAATCACATCAGGCAAACCATCCAGAGGCACAAGAACATCCAAACCTGATGGTAGTTGTCCCTAGCCAACCATACATGTGTTTTTCAAGCTACTAACAAGCCAAAATGCCTCCAAGATCAACCAAGATCTTCAAAACAAGAGTTCCAGCTGTGTATTGTAGAGAGAGAACACTTTCCAAAGATGAATGACAAGGTTTCATTCAGAAAAACTCAAAATCGCACCTTTGTTCACGAAAACACAGCTTATATAGTCTAGTTTAAGTGAAAACAATTGATTGAATTTTCCGTACAGTCAGCTGATTTCACCTGACTTAAGTGAAATTAGTCGATTGAAAAATAATTCAACTGACTAAATGCATTAATAACATAAACTATATACAGCAAGTCTTTTAACCTGTTAAAACCCATTTTAACAGATTAAAAGAGACACACTAAGGAACACAAGACATCTAACCTATGTCATATAGCCTATCAACAATGTATAACACTAACACATTACAGTTAACATGTTATATACAGATTTAACACACTAAAACTTAATCTTCAAGAGGATCTTCATCAATCTTCATCAAACACTTAAGATCTTCATGTACATGGCTTTATCAATTCTTTGCTTCAAGCTTTCTTGTGCCAACAACACTAACTCCTTTAATCCCCTTGTTACCACTCTAGTATTAGCATCAAAATATAGTCATGTAATCCCATCTCACTCTTGCCTTTAGGTAACTCATAAGCATTCCACAATGATTCCTTTAATTCAAAAATTTAGTCTACCATCATCTTAGTAATATTCCCATTACTGCTATATTTCCATCTCTTAATCCTTCCAGTTACTCCCTGTCTATAATAGAGGTGCTAACCACCCAATCATTTTGTTAAGACTTGATTACTCAATACCCCGTTACTTAGTTCATGCTACCCAAGTCTACAGACTTCAAAGTAATTTGATAACCTCATCTACCGCGTCACGCACCAGAAACTGTCTCTGCTAGTCCACTCGTGTCGCTTGGTGGTACCTATTAGGCCGTTAGGCGGTGTATCAGAGTTCTTGCCTAGAACTTTGTCTTTGCATCCAGAAGCACTTCTAGATTTTCTTCCAATTTGACCCAACATCACTGTTCACATAGTCTAGAGGACTTGATCATCCCATTAGTTTTCTATATTCAACTTAACTCTGTTTAGGTATAATTACAACCCCATTTCATGTAATTCATCTCAAATTCTCAAATTTACAACACTAAACATTTCCTACATCCAAATCTCATCCAATTATCTCGATTAGCAACATAATTAAGCAATTGCAGTCATCCAAGATACCACTAGTAGCTATAATCCACTTTTCTCCAACCAGATTCACCCAGAAATCACCAAAACACCAAAATCGAATCAATTTGACTCGTGTTGCCTGGCGGGTGTTCATCACCCCAGGCCCTTCATTCAAAAACTCAGAAAACTAGGTTAGGAAACACGCATCACCTGGCAGCCAAATCATGCCGTTAGGCGGTTCCTCTTCAGGAACCCAGAATTACACAGAGAAGGCATGAGTCGCATGGCGGCTTTGAAGGCCCACTAGGCGGTTTCTGGAAATTTTCCAGAAACATGAAATCACGTATATGGGCACAATTTAACATATCCAAATAAACATCCAATAATATAAAAAAGCAAAACAACAAGAAAACGCAAGGTCTAGCTCCCCTAACCTGGTTTCCTTGCTTAAGTCTTGGAATTTCTCAAGCCTTTGTGCACCACAAAAAGTCCAGCCCTTATCTCCTTCCAAGCTTGCTTCCAATCTTCTGCACTTGACCTCCAACTCACTCTCAAATTCCAATTTCTAGTGCAGTTGATTAATATGTCCTTACAACCCTCTTCCTCTCACTAAATTTCCCTTTTACCCCACTTTCAAGCCTAATTTTAATTGCCTTAATGACTAAAACGAAAATTGACATTAAACTAGGCATAATGATCATTCAACTGCTGTTTTGCAATACTTTTCCCAGCCTTCTTAGTTTCCCTTCCTCTGCCCCTTCAATTTCATGCCAAAGAGAAATTTGGCAAAAAGAAATTTATTTTGCATAGGCCAAGGTTCAAACCCCCAACCATACAAATGTCAAATCAATGCACAACTATTCAATCAATCCATGTTTCATGATAATTCTTATAATTCAAGGATTATATTATCACTCATCACGATCAAACATATTATTAAAATAATAACAACTAAACAACACACAATTGGCACACATAGAACTCGAACCCAAGTCCTTTCAAGAAAACTAAGTATTCTCAACCATTTGAGCTAGTACTGTAAGACCAAGGAAAATTAAATAAATAAATAAATATTTATTTAATAAATGTGAGGGCGAGAATCCCTAGGTTAATGAATGTAGAAAGAAAAGATAAAGAGTAATGGTGCTTTAAGTGGTTGAGCATGTGGAGTGGTGTTGAGAGGATGTGGGTTCAAGTCTTGTGTATGTCAATTGTTTGTTAATTTAAATTGTTTTATTGTTTTACGTGTATGCTTGAGACTAGAGTAGTATGATAAAATCATAAATAAGTATGTCTTACCAGACAAAGAGGTTAATTGGACTTAATTAGGCATTAAGAACCAAATTAAATAGGAGATTTAATTTAATTTTTTTTTTAATTTAATTAGTTAGTTTTAGGGCTGAAAAACCTAAAAACAAAATTTAGGAGAGTGTTAGAAGGCTCGAAGGAGTGCTTAAGGGTGGAGATCAAAGGGGAGATCATTTCTGGTGCAAGGAAGGATTTTAAGAGCACTTTTGGAGCGGGAATTCTAGGTTCCATTTCTTTTATCGTTTAACCTCTTGATGTTTGTTGAATGTGGTTTTAGAGAGAGTATGTGTGTGCTTGTGATTTCCGTTGTATTGTTCTCTTTGTGATCTCATCACTGCTATGATTATTCTGATTCTTCTTTTTTTTACTCGATGTGATGTTTAGAGTTTTTCTTCTAAATACGACACACTTATTATTATTGTTATTACTATTATTATTATTATTATTATTATTATTATTATTATTATTACTATTCTAATTATTTATTATTATTATTATTTTATTTTAATATTATTATTATTATTATTATTTTTATTATTATTATCTTATTATTCTTATTGTTATTTTACTATTATTATTATTGTCATTATTTTTATTATTATTATCTTATTATTCTTATTGTTATTGTTTTATTATTACCGTTTCGTTTTATTTTATAATTATTTTTATTTTTATTGTTTCATTTTATTACTTCATTTTATTATTATTATTATTATTATTGTGTTTGTTATTGTTTTTATTTTTATTATTATCATTATTACTATTTTATTGCTCGTGCAATATTTTGGAAGCAATGATTATGTGTTTTTCTTGGTTTGTATATTGTTTGGTTGTCCAGGATTGTGTGTTGGGTATAACACTTTATTTTGATGATTTTATGTGAATTTATTGTGATTCTCCTAGATGTATGAAAGCAAGGATATGGATTTGTTTTATGTATGACCCCATGATATTGTGTACTTGAGTTCAACTTAATGATAGGAAAGTGTATTTACTTGTCATGGATGCATGTTTTGCATGAACTAAGTGTCTTGTGTAAATAGGTTCATTGGAACCTATTCTAGAGTGCCAAAAACCAGTAAATTACCAGTTACTGGTGTGGTGCCTAGCGGAACGATGTCAACCGCCAGGAGATAGGCCACAAAGTGAACTCTAGAGCAAAACCCGAGAGCTGGCGCTTGGCGACATAAGTGGTCTCGCCAGGCGGTGTGTTGTAGAACTGGGCCTAGACCAAAATCCAGTGGGCTGGCACCGCGACACCAAGTGTCTTGTCAAGTGATCTGGAACCAGTTTTTGCCAAGCGATGCAAAGAGGCGCCAGGCGGTTCCAAGTGTTGAATTGGACTACGAGGAGGATTCTACACAACTTTGGATGGAGGTTTTGATGCGATGCTTTGTTGGGGCCCCAGTTACGAGTGCAACTTGTATTAGGGTAACACGTGGCCACTCAAGGTTGTAGCCTAGTGGTTTTGGAAGTCCAGTGGAGTGTGCGAGATCGTGGCTCGTACGACGAGTTTGGTAGTCTTGGGACAGATACGGACTGCAGTTCGTATTAGGGAACTCCACTTGGTGTTATGGATTATGGTCGTGACAAATTTATTCCCACGTGTGGACTATTAGGTGGTGGCCTGTAATCGGAGGGGCAAGTAGACACTCGTGGTAGCAAAGATCCATCAATGTAATCGTCAAAGGGTGTAGAATCAAGAGGCTTCTAGAGGAAGATTTAGAGGTCAAGGATTAAGGGTTGTGGCTTGTGAGTCTTAGGAAAAGCAACGCTCTTATCGGGGTTTGGTGAATGGGGAAGGGTTGTGCTCTTGCCGGGTTTTGGTGAGTAGGCAAGGGTGGTTGCTTGTAAGTCCTAAGAAAAGTGATGCTCTTATCAGGTTTTGTTGAACAGGTAAGGGTTGTTGCTTGTTCTTCCTAAGAGGTGTTGGGGCGCAGGAAAGGAAACTATAGTTGGTTATGAGAGAATAGTATATTATGTGATGAGACTGGGAAGTATTAGAAGTGTTGGAATATTGAATGGTTATTTATTTTTTTGTGTAGTTCATTTTTATTCTGTTGAGCTCACCTTATCTACTTATGTTTGACGATGATCGTGTAATGCGTTACACATTTTGTAAACATTTATCTTACCAGACTCGAAATTTGTAATCAACAATTATAGTTTGTGAATTTTGGTTTATTACGCTATAATAAATATTTTAAATTTTCCCGCGTTTTAGGAAAAGGAATTATCATAAATGTGATTTTATACTCATTCCCTATTTTAATTATTTAAATTAGTAATATCCGGCTGGGATGTTACAAATACTTTTTCACATCATACAAATTAACATTAATTGTCATAAAGGCTCCCACCATCGCATTTATCAATTAATTATTTATTTAAGTAATTAAATTTCGCAGATCTTACAACCTCCATCTCTTAGACATACTTTTCAATGCTTTTATTTCCTTGTGCCAAGCGTTGCAATTTTTTGAAAAGCTCCTTCATATAATAAGGAGGTACAAATCTTTCCCTCATAGCTTGCTTCATTTGCGCCTATGAATTAATTTGTAATCTTCTTCCTCGGGCTATATCCAAAGTGATTTGATTCCACCAATTCATAGCGTAGTTAATGTATCTTCATCCTCATAATCATAAGAACTAAAGATATGGTCAAGCTTCACAGCGGATCTTGACCAAAATTATTGGGGAAGCCAAATAATATACTTAAAATTTATATATTTACCATTACTGTTACTTATTCAATAAAAAATAAATAGATAATTTAGTATAGTTATAACTATAAAAGAAACTACACATATACGAAGAATTTTCCATTATTTTTTCATATTCTTGAACTTATCAAATTATTCAATCATAACTAAATTTTTCAGTGTTTTTTTTCAATATAAATAACTATATTATCTACAAATATTCATTTTCCATTTTACTAATGTGCACATATCAATTTAAAAGTCATCACAAACATTTTATTTCATTGTTATGCGGTGACCAACTATATTGTCTTGTTTTGATCTTCACTTCTCTTTTATCAATTTTAAAAAATGGATTTATTCTTTTGTTTTTCATCAATTTACCTATTTAAAAAATAAGTTTAAGACTAAAAAATAATTTATCATAATCTAATAAAAAATTAAGAGACAACAAAAAATTATGATAATCAAGTCCACTTAAAAATTGTCTATAAAAAATCACATAATACATTACTTACTCTTTTATATTCATAAAAAATAATATACAAAATGTCATGAGATAAAAAATAGTGCTAAATATTAAACAAGTATTTCACTATAAAGTGAGACAAGTTTTTTTCTATAAAAATGGAAGAAAAGATATAAAGAATGAGAACAAAAATAATGAGTTTCTATTTAACTTTTTTTTCTTTGGTAAAAAAAGAAATTAGGTAAAGGTGAGAGATGACTAAAACATATGAAAAACTCAAAAGACAATAAAAAGAAAAATAAAAATTATCTTAATATTTTTTTTTGATTTATTATATTTAATTTTATATTTTTCTATTTATTAATATTAAATATTATACTTTATAAAAGAAATAAAAATAATAATTAATTTAATTTTCATCAATTCTTTAATATAATACTATCTAATTTAAAAAGATACATTTAATTTAAATAATTTTAAAATATATATAATTTTAAAAAAAATTAAATACATATAATTTAAAAAAATTGAAAAAAAAATGGAAAAGTTTGGTGTGGGGGGGGGGGGCATGGCCCCCGCCTGCTCCTTGAGAGCTCCGCCGCTGAAGCTTCATCTCCCAGGCTAGATAAGCTTCAGGATCATTAGTTGCCTTGAATATCGGAAGTTTGACTAGCATCTTTTCACTTCTATTGTCCTGCTCTGGCTCAATCCATCGTTCTCTCCTTGCTTGAAAATTATGTGCCTCTTCTCTCTTATTACTTCTAGTTCTCCATCATTAGTATGGTGAGATCAAACCGATTTCGCACAACTTTCTCTTCTTCTTTCCATCTCATCTTGTCTTATACTAATTGCTTCGATGGTTGTTTCAAGTCTTTACATCCATGTTTGCATTTGTGTTATTTGTGTAGTGATTCTTTCAACCGCAGGCATGATTGTAGTATTTTTAGGTGAATGAGGAGCTTCATTTTGTGTAGAAGCCATATCCTGCAAAATGGTTAGTAAAATAATAGAAATTATTAAAACCTCACCACTAGCTTATGTGGTTCACTTGAAAGTCCACTCGTGTATCACACGTGTAGGCTTTTTCTCGAATGTAATCTCTTGCCTTTTACCACTCAACTTCTCTTTAGCGCTGGGCCAAGAACTCTAGTAGCTTGAACAAAGAGTAAATAATCAGTGTGAAACACATTACAAAATCCAAACTTGACTTAAGAGGTCCAAGAAAACACAAACTTCTAGACAAAAATTTTATGAATTTTAAACACACAAAAATAATAAAAGCTAGACACAATAAAAATGACTACCCAAAAGAATTTTATTTAGACAACACGGAGATTTCTAGATATTGATTGGAAAAACAATTTTAGAACATAAACAAATATTGCAACATATAACGATATTGGACTCTTTAAACTTTTCTTTTCGTTTTATATTCCTTTTTTTCTTCTTAATTTTGTAGTCACAACACAAGAACTAAAATAACAAACTGTTGCAAAAACAAAGCCCTTCAAAACCCAAAATAATTAGTTGGAACAGAAAAACACAAAAACAGATAGATTCTACGAATAAAATGCAGAAATACCCATTTGAAAACAAAGAACAAACGACACAATTATTTGTTTTCAGAAAAACAAAAAATTAATATAGAAGAAGAAATTCAAACAAGAATCTAGCTTTGATACCAAAATGATACGATCCGTACCGGAAAGATGATGATCTTTTCAAAATTTGAATATCTTCTGTAAAGAACAATTAAAATAAGAGTAAAGAACGTGAACCAGAAAGAGATGGAATGTGCCACAATCTAGTAGATTGATAAGCAAAGAAAGATTCGCCACAAAGAAGTCCCTCTTTGATAAGAACCAAATCAAAAGAGTAGACACCAAAATAAGCAATAGATAAATTAAGACACCACAATTCAATCCAAGATTGATAAGTCAATACGTCACGATTGAGATTGATAAGTCTGACGAAGGTTCGCGACAAAGATCATTGTCTTTGATAAAACTTAATAATATTCCTGCCACAAAGAACCCAATCTTTGATAAGTCAAGGCGGATTTGCCACAAAGATTTTTGTCTTTGATAAGAACCTTAAGGCCTAAGCCAAGAACCAAGATAATCCTCTCTTTAATGAACTAATTTTATTAATGAATGAAGAGTGATTACAAATGTTGTAGACCTTTGTATTTATAGGCCTTAAAAGATACAAGATACAAGATAAAATCGAAATAAAATATCAAAAGATATCCAAAATATCAAAAGATATCCAAAAATATCAAAGGATATCAAAATATATCAAAAGATATTAAAAAAAAGGCCTACCTATAAAGGCCAAACAACCTATTTAAAAAATTAAAAACAGAATTAAAAGTGATGCTAAAAAATAGGCCCAACTATTTATGCTAAAAGTGAACTATAAGCTATGATCTTGATGTTTCGAGGATTTTCAACTTCTTGTATCATCTTAAGTCTTGAAGATATTTGTTCTTCCATCTTTTGAATTCTTGACCTTGTCATAGGCCCCTTGAATTGCCATGGTTCCTATTCTAATTCGTCTTGTATGGTTTCCATGGATAGTCCTCTATCACTCTACCTTCTATTCAAGGCGACTTTGTTTGACTTTACTCGGTCCGACAGGGCTCTATGTCAGCCGAAACAGACTCGGTTTGACTTCGGCCCAAGCCGACTCGGTTCGACTTTGATCCAGGTCGACTCTACTCAAGCTTCAGCTCGTGTCGGCTCATTCTTTGACCTGGCTTGCTCGACTCGACCTTCGGCCTGACCTCCCTTAGCTCAACCTTCCACTTGCACAGGTTGAGCTCGACCTTCAACTTGGGCCAGCTCAGCTCAACCTTCGACCTAGGGTAGCTTGAGTCGACCTTCGCCCTGGCTGGTTAGGCTTGACCTTCGGCTTGCAGCTAGCTCGGCTCGACCTTCGCTCTGGGCCAATTCGATTGAACTTTCGACTCGTTCTTCGACTCGAGCGGGCTCGACTTGACCTTCAGAATTAAACGAGTCATCTTAACCTTCTACCCAACCCGACTTAACTATGTTGACATGTGGATAATTTTGTCCTAAGCAATAAGCAATCCACAACTTGGGAAATTTTAATTTCTTTGTTTTTTTAGTGATTTTCAAATTGTACTATTTTAATTATTTGAAATATCTTCTTAAAATATCCCAATTTCAATTTGCTCATCCAAACATGTTTTTTCCTTAAAAAAATTTTAAATTCTCCAAATAAATAAATTACTTTATTATATTTATCATTCAAACACACCATAAGCAAACCCCAAATCCCTAGCGTGAACCTCAAATATGAAGCAATGTTGATGATTTTGCTCACAAGGCGAGCAAAGATTGAATAGCGAAGCAATTCTCACATGTGGAAAAGTATTTGGAGGGATTGAAGGTTTCAATCAAGGATCTGCTCGTTCAAAAAGAGAGTTGAAATTTCTTCACAACCGGTTAATTCATTTATCTTGGGTAAGAATACTTTTTTTTTTCTTCAAAATCTCTATAATATGACACAAGTGGATTTACATGATGATAAGATGATAACAAATTACCAATTTCTTTTGGCATCCCATACTTTCTTCCTTGATCTATATCTTTTTAAAAGTAAATAGTTTAAATTTTTGGAAATTAGATTGGTATCAATATTACAAAATTATTTTAATTTAAAAATAAAAACCTTAATTCCTTTACTAATTAATCCAATTGATGGGATTGACCGATATGCTTGGGCTGATAACGATTAAACAAGTAAAAAACGAAACAGATTAGACCTGATATATTTCTCATGAGCTTGCACAAAAGAATATACCATTAATACTTATTTGGGAAGATTTGATGTTTTATGCAGGGACTTAATGGGGAAGTTACCATCACATTCCACTACTTTTTGCAGTTTATTCAGGTAACATCGTTACCAGGAAGGAAATCCAAAAGACAAAACTCTTAATTACTCAAACATATATGATAATTGTGCTACATAAATAAATATTAGAAAAAGGAAGAAGTTGAATGTGTTCATATGGCTCTAGGAGGTTTTTCCAGCAATGCAGAGAGATATATCTCATCCTTTGACTTTGGAGATAAAACCCACTTGTGTTTCTTGTACCTTAATTGAAGAAACATGTACATATAGTCATCCAAATCCTTTCTGTTGCAGAAGAACCTGTCTATCCACAATAAACCTCCTGGTCTTAGAATTCTGTCCCAATCATACAGTATAAAGTCCAACAGCAAAAGATCAATCCAACCATCCATAAAACCATGGGTGTGCACCAAGTCCATAGTGTTATCAAAGAATGGAAGCCTTTGGTTTAATGTGACATATAAAGGAACCAAACCCCTTAGAGCTATCATCTCACTGAAAGGAGCCCCAAGGTTGAGTGCAGTTGAGACAATTGTTACATTTTGCTCCCTCATTCTTGCTGCAAATGTGCCAGTGCCAATGCCATAGTCTAGTCCAATCCTAACCTCTCCTGGCTTAATTGCCAAAACTTCACTGATAAGAAAGTCTACAAGAAGTGAACTATTAGCCACCCATTTCAGCTTTTCCTTCTCCATCTCAAAGCATCCACTGCATTTTGAGTAACCCCTTTTTGGGTTATTGCTAGATAAGCACTCAAAGTTTCTGCATTGGTAATTGCCCCACCTAACATTTCTTCCATCTGGTAGTCTCCATAGTGACTCATTCATAGGGTATGGCCTTTGGTACTCCTTTGAGGCCCTTGTCAAACACCTCCTTCTAGGCAAAGGATCACACCCATTAAGCATAAGCTTCTGACCCAAATTCCAATCATCATCACAGTAGGAGCCAATGTCATAGTCCATGTACTTCTCTAGCTCTTTCTTGTACAAAACACAGGCATGACCAATTGTGTTGTAAACCTTGTCTGTACCATACAGGTTCATCTTACCAACTCTATTCTCCTTTGGGGTTATGTACTTTCTAATCTCCTCGGTGATGAAAAAATTGATCAAAGGATCCTCCTTCACTGTGGAGTTCATCCCTTCAGCCTTTGGAACCCGAATCTGCCTCAGAGCAACATTGGCAATATGAAGAGGCCTAACTATTTGATCCTCCAAAAACTTCTTCTCCAACAAGGTACCCTTGTTTTTCTCCATTTCTTGCACTTTTGACTCAAGCTTGCCCTGCAATCCTTCCAGCATGTCTATCACTTCTCCAATTCTCTCAGAGAGTGATTTGACATCAAAGCCATCAGAAACGTCCCCCACATTGTAGAAATGGTGGCATATGTCTTCATTGTGGAGGAAAAACCCTGCAGAGTAGAATCTAGTGAGACTCAAAATGCTTACCAAGATTACCAACCCTCCCAAAATCATCTGTACCCAACCCATTATTCTGGCAAGCCTGCATTTGGGAAGACATGATCTCCCCATGATGAAAAATAGTCGGACGGTGGATACTATATATTGATCAAACAAATTGAAGGAAATGAAAAATTAATACAGGCAAATTTCTGTTTGCAAAGCTGCATTTGGCTATTCATTGGAAATAGAATAATAGTAACTTCCCCCCCAACATGTGATTCATTAACTTGACGTATATTGTGGAATACTCAAAGTGGTAAACGGACTCAACTTGTCTATAAACTATGAACTTATAGCACATGATCCTTCTATGATTCAGATAAACAGGTGCAATACAAGTGCTTTCTAAAAGTTCCGATCCAGTTTTGGTGGAGGGAAATCTTAGATTTGAAGAATGCTGCAAGAGAACTGAAAGGATTTACAATGGGCCAGCATAATCCATAAGAAAATTTTAAATGATATTTAGGAACTTGTTGGTTAAGTTTGCATGTAAATAAAAAATGAATTGTTTCCAGTCAAGCACGTCGGCATGCAGCAGGGTGAGGACAACTAGAAATGCAGCTTTCTTGCATTAGCAAGGAATACGAAGGAACAATTTGACTTCAAGATTTTGCCTCAACAAAAAAATGGGTACATAGTTACGACCATTACTTACATATTTTTCTTTTTAGTATAATAAGAAAAAAAATACAATCTTAATATAAAAGTTTTAAATTTGTTAATTTTGTGAGAACTTAATTAATGATTAATAGAATTGGATAGGTGTTTAGTTTTTAACAATTATTATATGTATTTATTTAATGAAAAAAATATAATATGTAATTAACTTAATAAGTCAGTAAAAATGGATATATTTGTTTTCTCTAATAATATTTATAGTTACATGTATGTCATTTTTTATGTCTAATACTTTTAGCTTAGACGTCAATTTCCAAACATTAAACATAATTTTTATGTTACTACAAGAAATTTGTTTGTTATTTACTAAAAATTATCTTCGAATTAATTTTTAGATAATTTTATTATATTCATAAAAAATATTCGTAAAAAACAATCATTTTTGTGGATAAAAAAAATATATTACATATAAAAAATCCGTATGTAATTTCATAAATAAATATGATAGATTTTGTTAAAAAAATTCAGACAAAACATTCCCTACAAAATTAAAAAATAAAATATAAATATTATAAAAAAGTATATAAATTATTTTAAAAAAACGTATTTACGAACAAAATTCGTAGGTTAAATCATTCCATAGGTCCTATTTTTGTAGCAAAATCTCAAGTAGGTGTCCCTATTTTTATTTGACTCAATTGAGTCCTTATTTTGGAAAATTTATTGTGATCAGTTCCTTTCGTTAGTTGTCCAGTAACGATATTAATTACGTGCCACGTGTCAGCACGTGGTTTTTTTAATTTCTTTAATTTTTTTTAATTTTTTTAATTTTTATAATTTTTATAATTTTTTTTAAATTAAAATTGCCACGTGTCAATCTGACATTGTGGCATGTGGCAGAGACAATGTGATGTGACAGTAATAGTGCCACATGTCACTATTGGATGTGAAAAATCTTAATGTAGTCATTGTATTTGTTATTTTGTCTCAATTTAGTCCAATTCTTTTAAAACTGAATTAATTTCATCCATATATCAAATTTAATTTTTATATAAAGTTTACAATAGTATTTTTATTATAGTTGATACTTTTAACAAAATTAAGTTTATTTAAATGTATATTTTACACTGATATTTATTTAAATTTTGTAACAATTCTAATATTTGTCTATAAATGATTATATATAAATATTTGAAACAATATTTAAATAAATTACTTATGAATAAGATTAACATGCTTAAATGTTTTGGGCTTGATATACATTATTAACCACTAACTTTTGCTTCCATGTTATTCTTGTTCTGATAATTTTTTGTGTGTCAATTTAGATGAAAACCAATTATAGGAATTCCTAGAGAGGAAAAGAATTTGAGTTTGCTAAGTGGCTGTGAGATAAGAGAGCAAATATTCAAGTAAGTTTCTGTATAATACTGATAGATAGTATCTATATGCTTGTAATTCAAGTGCTTGCTTATAGATATCAGGCAACATTGTCAAGTAACAGGCTCTCTTATTGTGGCATATATATATATATATATATATATATATATATATATATATATATATATATATATATAATGAAGGTGTAGTCTGTGAAAATTGAATATTATGTAATGTCAGTTAATATTTTGAAAGTCATCCTTGTACACCAGCGTTTTACAGGTTTAATTTTTTTTTAATTTATTCTATTTTTTTATTCGTTAGCGTCAGTAGTACGAAGAGAGCTTGTGAATTGAGTTTGAAATGCTTACACTTTTCTGTTCCAATCCTTCCTCTAATTAGTGTACGTGAGCTTTGTGTTTACGTTTCCAGATATTGTGTCAAGATACTGTTAGATTCATTTTTTAATTACATGTAATTGTTCAAGTTCTGTTTATCACAAGTGGTTATCTACAAATCAATTTTATATTGTAATACATATTCTGTGTTTATTTTCATATGTCAATTTGATAAAGGAATTGTTTCTTTACTCAGCTGCCATTGAGGAAGTTGCCATTGTAATACATATATAACGCTTCCTCGGACTTGAGTGGGGATCTGTTGCGGTCGAACGAGTTGTTGTGGTTGAACAGGGTATTGAAGTTGTGGATTGGGATTAGGGGTCTGAACCACCATGTTTGTTTGTTCCGCCTGTCCCAAGTCATAGCCTGCAAAGCCTCCGCGTTAACCACTACCACTTCCTCAACCTTCTCGTCCTAGGCTTTGACCATTATCCTTCGATGAGTGGTCTCCATACTCAAATTGTAATTCATGTAATTAGGGAATTATGCTTGAGATTTTATGGTGATTTGAAATGAAAATGGGAGAGTTGAACCAATTAAACAACACACGAACAAGAACACAAATTGGAAGGGAAAATGAAGAACCATGGACGCATGTTGAGTTGTGATCTAGGATGAAATCAATGCAAGTATCTAATGGAAGAGTGGAATGGATTGGTGAAGTCACGTCACTACAACAAAAAGTATTTTAGACAACACCACAAAACTATGGCCTAAACCGAAAAACTGTGGGCTAAAGTTTAGACAACGGTTTCTTGTGCGTAGTCTAGGTGACCGTTGTTGTAGGTACTAGGCCACGTTTTTAGTATGACAACATTGTTAAAACCGTGACTTAATATTTTTACAATAGACAACATTTTTCACATTAAGATTAGACCACACCCTTATAAATATTGTCTTTAAGTTTAAGCCACATTTATTAAAATGTGTTTTTATAGAAAAGTTCAATATGAAAAAAGTGTACATCTTCAAATCACAATATTACACAATTAAACACCACAATATATCAACACTCCAAACAATATTCGTACACAAAATATTCATAATTGAATGCATATTAAATGTCATTCATACATATATTTTGATGTTAGAATGCAAACTATTAAAATAACTATCTCGAAGTCATTAGTAAGGAACTTTTCAAAGTTAAAGCTAGAAAGCTAAAATATAATATGTCTAATGTTTCTTTACTACATAAAAAATATCATTATTCTATAAAATTGTCTTCATAATCTTCATAGCCTTCATTGTCTTCATGATCTTCATTGTCTTCTAGCTACAAACAACACCAAAATATATTATCAGATTTTTTCAACATATTATAACAAGTTAATTAAGTCAAATTTAACATGTAAATGTGTATTGAATCACATGTTTTCAATCATGTCTAAGTTCCAACAAATGCATGTTCATGAGTGAAGTAGAGACCTAAAATGTAACATTATACTCATCATGATTCTTCTCCTACATAATGTATCCTAGATGTTAAATAACAAACATCATTTGAGAATTTATAGTATAGTATTAATCTAATGTAGCACATATAATAAGCACAAAATACCAATACTTTGGTTGCTAAGAGTCTAAAGCATCAATAAGTAGTTATTGCAACATCCTAACCATATCCTACTTAGTATTAAACTTTTGGGTATTTTACATTGATATTAATGATGGAAGTACAATTAAGAACTTTCTTTACCTGCGGATCATGGGTTGATGCAGATGAATATGGCCCTGTTGCACTACTTTCTTTACCTAAAACGCGTGCCATCATATTATTTAAGTCTTGTTCATCTAAATCTGGATTTTGTTGCCTTACCACAAAATTTACAATTGCTCGTACACTACTGAAAAATGGGCTTATAATGACAGGTAAAACGAGCTTACTATGACAAGTATTTTGGTGTCATAGTTTCAGGAGTCATAGAAAATGCGCGCTTTTTATGACACTATAGAAACCTGTCATAGTAAGTGAGACTTACTATGATAGGCAGTGCAAACTACGTCATAGTACGTCAATTTTTTTTATGATTTTTCTATTTTACTATTTTCCTTTCCATTCAATTCACCTGCAAATAACTTTCATATCACCAGACCAAACAATTCCAAACCAAACCAATTTTATACAGTTAAGTTGTCTAACAAATTCAAAAATTGAAATTGTATATAAGAAACCTACAACCTTGACAACTTTTACAAATACTCTCAAAAAGATTATAAATATTATAAAACTAAGCTTTCTACAAGTTATCAACAACACTTAAAAGAAAGGAAGCCCACTTGGTTCTAATTTCTTCCACCTCTCTACCTTCCAATGAGGATGAATCATTAAATATCTCAGAGATCCCCATTTTGAATTTGCTAAACCCTTTGCAAATTCAAGTCCATCTAGAGCTTCCTGTTACAAAATTCAAAATCTTTATATATTACAAATCTATTAAAGAAATGGTAAATAATGAAGAATATGGAAAAAAACTCTAACTTGAATAAAAGGAGAGGTCCCCATTTTGAATTTGCTAAACCTTTTGCAAACTCAAGTCCATCTAGAGCTTCCTGTTACAAAATTCAGAATCTTTATATATAACAAATCTAATAAAGAAATGGTAAATAATGACGAAAATGGAAGAAACTCTAACTTGAATAAAAGGAGCGATAATAGAGGTATCCACTTCGTCAGTGAGGCTGAGACCTATATGAACCAAATATGCAGTTAGTAAGAAATATAATATGGAAACCAAACCATCATTATTATATATTTCTAACCTTAATTAATTATAACCTATAACCTACGTATTACATACCAGGGAATCTGAAAAATGTCGGGCTTCAGATCGACCACCCTCTGAGCAAGGTCCTTTCAGAATCCGTGACCCTTGAACGGGTCGAGGGGCAGAGCTGAAACTTGTTCTAACCATAAAACTCCTTTCTTTGTTGTCGTTATTTGGAGTCTTGCATTGTGGTCAGTGGACGACGAGTAGACGGCGCGGACGGTGCGCGCACGGTGTACGAACGGCGCGTGGACAGTGCGCGAATGACGTGATGATTGGTGCGGTGAATGGAGTGGTGAACGAAGCGGCGAACGGAGCTACGACGGCAACACAAAACAAGAAGGCAACGTGACTATTTGAGAAAGAAAGTATACTTCTTGAGAAAGAATGGAAACGAGAAAGAGAAAGTGAAAAGAGAGAAGGAAAAAATTAGGGATTTAAAGATATTATGACAGGTTTCTCTAAATCTGTCATAATATATTTTTAACATAATTTCAATTTTGCCACCGCGCCCATCTACCATGATAGGTCCTCTGCACCTGTCATAATAAATTTTCCCTTTTCACTTATTATGACAGATTCCTTTTTACCAGTCATAGTAATTGTTACTTTTATTACAAAAATGCCACTGGTCAACTTATTATGATAGGTGGCTTATACTTGTCATAATAAGTCGTCATAGATTCCCATTTTTCCACTAGTGGTAGATCTTGTATTTCCTTTGCCATACCACTAATTTCATTTGCATGTTCTTTCTTGATGGCAGCAATTTCTTCATTTTTCCTAAATTGTGATGGTGTCATAGTCTTTCCGTAACAATGTACCCTCCCAGGCTTTTCTTTTCCAAACAGTGATTTAAATGTTTGTTCTGCAGAATCACTTGAGTTTTGAATGGAACCTTAACTACAAAAAATTGTGTAAGTTGTGGCGTTTAATTTTGTATATTGCGGCGCTTTTAAACGTCATTTTTTACGTCCCTAACGTTTTTTGAAAACGCCGTAATTCCTGCCGCCAAAAAGAATAATATGGCATTTTGAAGTGAAACGCCGCAACAAACGTCATTTTATACATTGTATAAAGTGGCGTTTTAAAGAGGTAATTAATGACAGTTAAAAACGACGTTATTTACGTACTGTAAAACAAATCTAATGAAAATAGTGACACTTAAAAACGTCGTAATTCACATTACAATATTTATACTTTATTATTTTAAATTATTCTGTAATAAAGTGTTTTATTATATTTAATCATTCACGAATATTTTATAATTCAATATATTTTACTATTTATTATCATCCACCTATATTTATAAGTTCATAATTCAATATTTTATTATATAAAAAATGATAAAACTCTAAACAAAATATATCAATATATAAATAAAAATGAACAAAAAAAGAAATTTCTTTGATTGTTCAACAATTTCAAAGTGCATAAGAGTTGAAGTATCTAAGCATAAAATAGACAATATTAAAAGTCATTGTCAATCATATACAATGAATAAAAGAAAATTTATTTATATTGAGAAAAAGAAATCTATACAATGAATTGTAAACATACAATAGCATTATGTGTTTCTTCATCCAATTCTTTTCTTTTTCGTCTTTCTCGACGTTGACGAGTTGTAATAAACATTTCAGCTTGAGTAACTTTTTTTCCTACCTCTTTCTTGGTACGCTACAATAAGAAAAAAGTCAATTAGCATATTTTTGCATTAGATATAAAACATACGATGACATAAGTAGAAATATATTACTAATTTAGCATGAATTCTAGAAAAACTAGTTGGTCCCATGCGATGGATGTACTTTTGCTAAGCTCTATTTGCAGCATTTCTCTCGCTAATGCTCTACATTAGGACAAGAGAAAAATAACAATCAAAGTAGATTGTAACACGTAACTTAAACGCAATAAGACATCAAATAAATTTACTTGGATAGTACTAGTGTTCCAATATTTGAGCAATTGCTTGAAATGAGCTTCAGAAAGGAATAAAGGACGATGTTTTAACCGATCCTTCAATGTGGAGTACTTTGAAAAGTGTTTTTTCTTGATAAAACTTTTGTAACATCTCCATGCATCATTTATACGAGTAAATACGTCTTTCTCTCCTTTATCACTAATATTGTACTTTTCCTACATAAAAAAAAAACATTAAATGGATGAATTTTAAGAAATATTTATGTAGCCAAATCAATATAAGTTTAGTTTTCATACCAGAACATATGCCCATATATGAGCCTTATTATCTTTATCTTTGAGTAGAGCTTTGAAACTTGTGTAAATCAAGGGACAAAAGGTTGAATTCCTCACTATTGTGCCAAGGAAATAACTCAAGTCAGTTACAATTTTGTTAGTCGGACCAATAGGTTCTCCATCCGCATCTAATACAACTTCTGGACGGTCTTGCATTGATCTTCCGTGTATTGCTAAGAATTGAGTTGGTCCTCTTGTTCTTTTCTTCTTTGTCCCTATTTTGACATTCAACTCACAAAATTAAATATTACATTTGAAAAACAAATTGTCAAATGCTAATAATAAAATATTTACCTTCTTTTTCATTCAATTCAGCATCTTTATCTTAGTATGTATTTCCTTCTCTAACATATTGTTCTGCCTCCTCACTTCCATTTTCAATATTTTCTTCTTCATCATCAATGCTTCCATTTTCTTTAAGAAATTGATCAATTGACATTGACCCCAATTTTGTTTTTGTATCCTTAGGAGCAGCACCTTGTCTTGTCATTGATTCAACATCTTCAATCACTAGTCCTTCCTTAAATTTTGAGTTATCATCTACCATCGTTCCTTTCATAGGCAATCTCCTTTTCTTAGAATTTTCCTCTTGTGACACTCCTTTTTTATTGGGTTATTGATCAGCACTTGAATTAGTGACTTGAGTGAATGCTCTTTCAATTTGTAGTAACTTGTCCTTTGACTTATCAGCTACATTTGCTGCCTTTTTCTTGAGTTTCCCATTCTGATTTCTTGAGCTAAGCCTCCTATCCAAATTTGCATGGTTATGCAACTTAAAAGTAGGCAAGTTTAGCTATGTTTCAGCGGCAATTCTAGGTGCAGTAGTTTCACATTGGTTGCTTGTCATCTTTCCATGTTTAATTTGCATTTTCCTTAGCAATTCTTTGCTTGATTTTACTTGAGGAAGTTCCATGCTTAAAGCACTTATTTGAATGTTGTTGCCTTGAGGTTTCATCTACCCTTTTAGGAAGTTAAAAAAAAAAATAAGTGAGAAAAAAATGCAATTAAGCATAACTAACAAGTAAAGAAATACATATAAGTGATAAGTGATGAATATATGAAGAACAATAAATAGATAAGTGGTGAAGAGATGAAGAATAGACAGTGTTAAGTTTTCCATTCAAGCTTATTCTAGAGTTGCAGATTTTATGTATCCCTGAAATGTCACATAAATGAACCTAAATGTGGCTTGGAAGAAATATGGATTTGTTAAAGTTGTACACAAAATATGAGTCTTAGAGATCTTCAACTGCGATCTGTAGCTTCTTCAATTGCTTCCTTGACTTCAAGAATCTGTAGTAAAATTTAGCCATAAAATTTGGAAGCCAAATTTTCATTCAGGGCTTAACTTTGATACATTGTGTTAGTGTAATAAGAAATTAATTTATCACCATTATCAGTGTTATATATTCCTCTTTAAAGTTGACCTACAGCATAAAACAAATCAATTTAAGATCCAATACACTTCTTCTTTAACTTGCAATGCATTATGCTTCAACATAACTATGAAGTTGGGTTTTTGGATATCCTCCATGTAACTAAAAGATAATGGATACATATTTTGATATAGACCTGCCAAAACTATAACATTTGAAATAAAAATAGCTGGTGTTATATACTAGCACATCCAACTCTAATAGAAAACATTAAGTTTGAAAAAAAAAATCCCCAATACTAGAAGGAGTAAAAGAGAAATCTGCAATAAGGTATATAAACGTACCAGAAGGAGTTGTTATAGTACTTTTCATTCTTTGGTATCTTCATTCTTACGATCTTTAGTCTTGTTGAATCTATAAAAAAACTCCAAAAATTGATAAGGACTTGAATCTTTCCTTTTGAACTTTTGCTACAGTAGCTCAATTGATAGTTGAGGAACATTTGCTAAGGAAATTCTAAAAGTTATTCACCACATTTCATGATAGCAACAACAGTTTGTAGAACCAAACATATAACAAAATTTTAAATAGAGACAAACAGCAAAAAGGAAAAAGAGAGCCCAATACACCCTTTCATTATATGAGGAAATGTTTAAAAGGTTATCTTAATATTGCTTGAAAAATAGAAAGACTTATTCATGCTTGGCTGTATCAAACTAAAGTAGAAAAACACAAACAACAACAATTCTACATCTTGTTATGTAAAAAGATCCAAACTACAAAAATTCATTCTATCAACACTAGCCATCCTCCTCTTAATCCATATAGTCAAACAAAGTCTCATTAAAATCAAGATCATCAGAATAATCTTTCTCCAAATCTTTAGAAGGTTTCTCAGCTACTGTTATAGGCATGTCTTCCCTAACCTAATTGAATTCATCATCATCATTATCAGAATTATTTACTTGTGAGTGGTCACCCATATTAAATAAATCTCTTGGAACCGTCTTCAAAACATAATGTTTACTTGTTTCAAAAGGATCTTCAATATAAAAGCATTGGTGGACTTTAGAAGGCAACACAAAGGGATCATTTTGGTAACATTTTTTGTTGAAATAAACACATGTAAGCCCACATTTGTCTGCATCACTCTCAAACCAATCACACTTAAAAATCACAAACTTGAAATGCCCATAATAGTTTAACTCAGTTATGTCATTGATTGCGCCATAATAAGTGACGGGTTCTATCCTAGGATTTTCATCCTTGGAACTTGCATAACTTGGTGTTAATGAAACCAAAGTTACACCGGAGTTTTGAGTTTTACGCCTAGCATCTCTATTTGTAGTATGAAATCTGTAACCATTGATGAGGTAGCCTGACAACCTCTTTGCAATAGTATTTGGACCACGAGAGAATTCTTTAAGTTGAAGTGATACATCATCACTCATGGCTCTATCTTTGAACCATTCACTAAACTCTTGACTTTGGGTTTTGGCTTTGATCCACTTTCTTCTTTTAGTCTTCGTATTTAAAATCTCATCATACTCTCTATAAAAACAAATAATTCTTTATTAGTGATTTAAGGTATAATTTAAAAAATGAGTGAAAAAAAATAAACTAGTATCACACCTGATGTATATGTTTATTTTGTCACAGTTGAATAAGAGGTATCGATGACCTTGATCCTTAGATGTCAAATCCAAAGAGAATAGTTTACCTTTTTTCTTACCACCCAAAGCACTACCTCTATTTGAAAAATAATCACAAACATCTACATCACATAAATCATTACCTTTGTAATTTCTTCTTTTTCTATTCAATATTGTATCTACATCTTTATGCATATATCTCGAGCAAAGTGTCAAAGCTTCTTCTGCTAAATACCCCTCAGCAATAGAACCTTCTGGATAAGCCTTGTTCTGAACATAACTTTTAAGTCTACACAAATATCTCTCAATCGGATACATCCATCGAAATTGAACTGGCCCACCCAATCTTACTTAATTTGCTAGATGGATAAGCAAGTGAAGCATTATGTCAAAAAAACTAGGAGGAAATATTGTCTCCATTTGACAAAGTATTTCTATAATATTGGCTTCTAAGTAATCCAAATCCTGCACTTTGATCACTTTTTGACACAAAGATAGAAAAAAGGACCCCAAACAAATTAAAGGGCCAGCCACTACATCAAGCATTATGCATCTTATTGGAACTTGTAACAAGTAGTGTAGCATGAAATGTGCATCATGACTCTTATAACCACTTATTTTCTTTTCACTAGCGTTCACACATTTTGAAATATTTGATGCAATCCCATCTAGTAATTTGGCAGACTTTAAAATAGCACAAAAAATTGACTTTTCATGTGCATTCATAGAAAAACAAGATTTTGCAAACTGTACAGAACTTCCGTCAAGCTCCCTAGGATGAAGATTCTTTCTAATTCCCATGTCCTATAAATCGTAGTGTGCATTGACATGATCTTTTGTCTTGCCTTGAATGTCCAAAAGAGTCCCAATAATATTATCACATATGTTTTTTTCAATGTGCATTACATCAAGATTATGACGTAATTTATTTTGTGACTAGTAGGGCAATCCAAAAAATATTGATATTTTCTTCCATGGACCATCTTTCTTATTTTTTCTATACTTTCCAAAATCATTGTTGAAATCCTTCAAGATTTCTAGAATATTAGTCCCCTCTAACACAGCTGATGCAGACCCAAGCTCTTTCTTTCCATCGAATGACTTTTTATTCAACCTCCATGGACGACTTGTTGGTAAAAACACACGATGGTTCATATAACACATCTTATGACTGTGTTTTAAGTATGATGAATGGGTGTCATAATTGCAACATGAACATGCCAACCTTCCTTTAGTGCTCCAACCTGACAACATAGTATACCCAGGATAGTCACTAATCGTCCACAAAAAAGCTGCATGCATTTGAAATTTTTGATCTCTTGAGGCATCATATGTTTCTACACCCATTTCCCATAATTGCTTTAGTTCCTCAATTAGTGGTCGCAAATAGACATCAATATCATTTCCAGGTGATTGTGGTCCAGGAATTAATAGTGACAACATTATGTATTGCAGTTTCATGCATAGCCATGGCAGAAAGTTGTACACCACCATCATGACTGGCCATGTACTATGTGATATACTCATAGTCCTAAATGGATTGAAGCCATCACTTGCTAGACCAAGTCTTACATTGCGAGGCTCAATAGAAAAATTAGCATGGCATCTATCAAAGTCCTTCCAAGCTTCACCATCGGCAGGGTGTCTCATTTTTCTATATTTTGAGCGTTCTTCTTCATGCCACCTCATTAAATCTGCAGTGCTTGAGCACATAAATAGCCTTTGAAGTCTGGGAATCAATGGAAAATGTCTCAAAATTTTTGCAGGAACTTTCTGCTCATTCTTTTGTTGCTCAAACTCACCATGTGGTTCACCAAATTCCTTCCATCTTGAAACTTTACACTTCTCACAAAAAGTGTCATTCTCGTGCTCCTTCCAATATAGCATGCAGTCATTTGGACATGCATGAATCTTTTTATAATCAAGGCCTAAATCTTTAATCATGGCCTTTGTTTTATTAAAAGATTCAGGAATGTTTAGATTCGGCATGGCTTCTTTCAATAATTGTAGAAGGTCGGAAAATGAGGCATTGCTCCACCCATTAAGACATTTCATTAGATACATTCGAATTATGAAAGAAAGACTGGAGAAACTTTGGCATCCAGGATATAACTCTTGTTTTGCTTCATTAATCAACTTGTAGAACTTTTTTCTTCCTCATTAGGACTAGTGTTGTCACCATTTCCTTCTACCACATTTCTAAATGTGTCATGCAATAATCCGTCTATATTATCTTCCATGTCGTCATCACTTGGTGCAGGCAATGATTGTATTGACTCCCCATGGTTTACCCAAGTGTTGTATCCTTTTAGAAATCCTTTAGCTATTAAATGATCATAGACCACATTTCTTGTTGCCCAATAAAGATTTCTACACTTGGAACAAGGGCATACGATCTCATTCCCTTGAGCTCTTCCGCTAGCGAATGCAAAATCTAAAAATAACTCTACACCATTAGCATACTCTTTACTAAATCTTGGAAGTTTAGTCCACTCTTTGTCCATCATCTTTAATCTAAAAGATGATAACATATTATAAGTCTCTCTAAAATTAACAATAAGAATAACATCTTCCATAATTGGCTAATGTAAGCTAATAACAAACCTGATATTGTAGAATCCACAACAGGTGTTGTAATAGTTGAAGCACAACAACTTCAGAAATCGTACTCCTCTGATCACTGACATAATATGAACTAAATTAAAGCATTTTAAATAAATTAATTAAAAAACTAATATGAAAATTAAAACAATTAAAAATCAATAATAATAATTAAGAAATCAAAATTAAAAATGTAAAAACATTGTAAACATAAAATTTTAAAATATATATATATATATATATATATATATATATATATATATATATATATATATATATATATATATTAATAATACCTATGTGAAAATAGCTAACAATTGGAAATTTATATTTAGATAATTAATATTAACATATTATGATAAATTTAACATTATCTTATGTTCTCTGTTATCTCTCTAACCGTACATATAGAGAAAGAAACTTTGTTCATTCATTCATTAGCCTTATTAAAAACCAAAACTTTCCTAAACTCAAACTAATCCAAAACTAACATGTAAATGAGTAGCAACAGAGCATTCTATATATATAAAAAGAAAAACTCACAAATCAACTATTTTAAAATGTTTTAATTATTTTAAGATTTTAAGATAAAGATAACATTTTAATCTCTGTTTTATATAATGATGATCATGATTATTTATGTTGAATATTTCAAACATTTTTCTGTGAAAGAACCCCAACATATTCAACCAACTTCAATCATTGCAGAACAAATTTCAAAAATAAGAAAGAAACAGGAAATGAACACCAAAATGTTTGCTGCTAATATAAATATAAAAATGTTATGCCCATAATTTACAGTTTAACTTATGAGATAATGTGAAAAGAAACTAGAGTCTTAATCAATCAAAAATCATTAAACTTATTATTCAATTGAGAATATAAAAACTACTTACATTTCCAATGAGTAGACTATTTACTTATTCGGTCAATTGAAGCACTTGATAGGATTAACAATTGTTTTCAGAAGCTTAATTTAGAAACAGGGGGGTGACCACAAATGTTATTACTTGAATATCAAATTATTTAATAGTATGAATACTATGTATGAATACAACTTCATAGTAAACAATTTGTTATTTTATATAGTAGTGTATCTATGTGTAGATAGAATCAAATTTATTTTTCTGTTTGCATAAGATAAATGTGAGGTCAATCTCTATTATAAATTTCCACCTCTGAAACAAGTATGCTCTTGATTTCTAGTACTATGTTTCATGCGATGTCTTGCAAAGTATGTTGATGATTGGTGTCTCTATGCTCTCATTGCTTAGCTTTGAAGTCATACAGTAATATGCATTATTAATTATGCAAAATGAGGAGAACAGAGATTGCAGAAGTCCAACATATATGGCACAGAGGAAACTAAAGAAACCTTAAAACTAGTTTTTGGAGAAAAGGTGGCTCCAAGTTCTATTCTGACCCTTTTCTTTTCTTGCCTTTTTTATTTTTATTCTCCAACATATATGAAACTGACCGACTTCACCAAATTATGATAAAAAATCAATAAGAACTTATTCCATTTATATAAAAGACTCATATATCAAGTATAAGATTTTTAAATTTCAAGCAATTAAGAACTCAAAATACTCGTATGACATTTATTCTAATAAAACTCAGCTTAAATAAAGTCTCGAATTTGTGTCTGTCATATTAAAAGTAAGGCTAGAAAACTTAAGAATTGAGATTTCCACTGAAAGAAGGTTGAAGAAAGTAGCCAAAAGTTTTGTAAAATAAATTGGCAATGAGATTTGCAGAAAAATAATGAAAAATGAGACTCCATTTCAAAATCCAACATCAACATGAGCATGTCTTGCACAAAGGTTGTCTTGCACAAAGGTTGTAAGGAAGAGGAGGAGTGGATGGAGTACAGTGTGTGCAAAATTCATGGCCAACAACAATAACAAGGTTTCAGATGAAGATATGGCCACAAGCATGAGTAGAACAAAAGGAATCCCTCATAGATCCCCACTCCCCACTGTGTTAGCTACACTAATGAATGAATGAATGAACAAGCACCATGCTAACAATAACATATCCATGCTAACAAACCTAATGCTGAAACATTCATGGTTCACTCTTCTGAGCATATTTTGCCGCACTTGTTTCTCTCATTTTTAGCATCTCAATCTAATCACTAATTGTGTCATAGTTTTGTTTAAGGTTTTTGCTTTGTTGGCCAAAAGGTAAGGCAGAGAGGTATATTAGAAACACTTTATACCATTTCAAACATGCACAGGACTCAAAGAACAAAAATAATAACCCTCAATTATACTCACAAGAAAAATTAATTAAACCAAATTCAAAGAAATTAACAAAATCAGGGACTAAACACTAAATTGCATAGGTAAGAGAAAAACCTTGATTGTACCGATCAATTGTGAGGAGACTAGAAGTAATGTGGATGTAGAAGAGATAAACCCTAGAATGTGAGATGTCAAAATTACAAAAGGGGAGAACGATGAGCGTTAGAGATAATGAAGAACGACGAGTAATAAACGAAAATGAAGAATAGAGAAACGATGGCTCAGCTACCAGAGTAACGAAAATCGGAACAGTGAATGGGAGAGGAAGTCGCGACGCAGTTGGACTCAAGAGGAAGCTGTGATGGTTGAACTGGAGAGGAAGTTGCGCGACGCAGTTGAACTGGAGAGGAACTAGCGACAGTCAATGAAGGAGATACAGTGGTGTGCAACCGTGAACGAGAGAGACAACAGTGAAGAATGGGAGAAACATTTTTCGATCTAACATAAGGGAAATGGAAGAAAAACTCCTAAAGTGGATTTCATTTTCTTTCGAACCACATTTTTTTTAGCCTACGTGTTTTAAATACAACGTTCAAATAAATGTGGGTGTTGATTTACTTCATATCACATTTATAAAATTGTTGTATTTAATATATTTAAGCAACATTTATAGACTTGTAGTATATTTTAGTGTGGTTTAAAGTGCAAAATGATGTAGTGCGTCACTTGGAGATTACGCCAAGTGAATGTGGAGTTGCCACTTAAGTTGAACACCCAAGATAAGACCTAGGAGAGACTTGACACTCCTTCTCACACAATTGTGTGTAGAAAATATAACTTTAATCTGGTCAAATATATATACCACAAAGAAAGCCAACCCCTTATAATGGATGGTCAATTGACCTAAAATGAAATCAAAGTAAGCAATTTTAAATTCCTAATTACAAGGCACTAATCAAGGAAAGGTAAAACAACATGTGCAGGCTTTCTATTCCTACGGAAACAATAACAGAATATCAGAGAGCACAAATCATATTTTACCTCCTTTTAGTGTTGGTGAATTGGACCCTTAAAAGGTTACCTACGGAAAGGATTCCAACGATCAAGTCAACAAATGTTCTCCAAAGTCAAATCACATACTAGTGAATTAATTAAAGTGTACCTTTAATTATTGGGGTCCACATGTATTTATAGAGTTATTAACTATGTTTTACCCTTCTCATGGGTTGGGCCTATCTTTATTGTGTTGGGCTAATGTTCAGGTTTTGAATGGGTCTAGGCCAAGCCCAAGTTCCAAGCTTGCAATCTGATATCTGAAGCCCCTCTATTATTTCCTAAGTATGTAGTAGGCGACATTTTACTCATGCGTTCCAAGATTGCAATATGATATCAAAAGCCCCTATGTTATTTCCTAAGTATGGAGTGAGCGACATTTTACTCATGTGTTATTCTGGAAGTAGGCGGCTGATGAGTTCAAATTTTTGCCCTCATTTAATATTTTAATTTGGGGATTTAATTGAATTTTCTGTGCTTAAAGATTGATTTAATTAGGATTTGTGATTATTGGATTTATTGAATAAGTTTGGTAAAAATGACATAAAAATTGATTTTAGTTGTATAAAATATTATTGGATATTCTAACATTTGTTAATGCAGCTGGAATTTATTTTTGGTCATTAATAGTGCGGATTTGAAATATTCAAAGTTACAAAATAAGTCCAAAATCAGGAAATTCTGGAAAAGAATAAATCAGGAGCTAAATGCACCCCCAGATTTTATTTGCACACTCCTTCTAAAGTGGACCACCAAAAACCTGTTTTGCACCCCCAGTTTTCACTAAGTTGCACCCCTCTTAAAACTTAAACTACACTCAACCAGATCACGCCATGTGACAATCCTCAACTTTTAAAATTGGCCAACCAGAACAAGCCACGTGGCAACAATCCTTGCACTAACAAGTTGTCCAATAGAAGGTTGTCACGTCATCATCTTCATCTCCAAAACAGAAACCCTAATTTTCCTCAAACCCTAGCCGCCACCATGACCACTAGCCGCGGCAGCCGCCACTTCCATCGTCAACCATCACCGCACCTGCGAGCCTGATTCGAAACCACACACCTTGCAGCCACCATCGCGAGTCATCTTCTCCGCAAGGAAACCATGGCGGCAGCGAAGACGTTCGTTCACCTTCATCTCGCGCAGCAACCATCATCTTCTTCCACACGAATCTACCACGGGACCTGCACCATATTTGCTTTCTTCACGCACCACCATTAACGCGAGCCAGAATCAGAGAGCACACATGCACTGTGAATCCTTAACGCTGCTGCCACCACCATCACTTCAGAACAGCAGCGGAAACACGAGCCTCCACCACCGCGAGCTTCACGCAACAGCAACGGCAGCCCCTAAGAACCAGAACCTATTCGGAACAGTAGCGGAAGAACCACTGCAGTAACTCCGCGCACCAGAACGGAGAAGAAGAACGAAGCAGCGTCGCACATCACGCATCCACCACAGATCTACAACTCGTCGAGATTCCGCGCAGTAGCCACCACCGCGTCGTCTACCACTAACGCAGCTTCATCCTTGCTAGAGAAACGGAGCAGCAACGCCGGAGAAACGAAGCAGCCGTCATTGCACGTTGCACCTGCGGCAGCAACAAGGATAGGGGCAACAAACCCTAATTCTGGAGAGAGACTTTGTGCACCACGTGTCAGGCTGCTATTGGACAGTCAAACTGGTCAACTGGTCAAAGCCAGCAGTCAACTCTGGTCAAAACAGCAAAAATTGTTAAATAAGAGGGACAGAATTTAAAATTGGACAGAGATTAAGTTGCTAATTAATTAAATAAAAATAAAAGATTTTAGCAACCGACAGATAAAGCCCAAAGTCCAGTTGAAGCCTATATAAAGAGACTTAAGGGAGCAGAAACAACTTACAACTGACAACTTAGACAACTTAGAACTCTCTAGTTTTGGCAGACACCGTCATCCATCACATCTTTCATTCTCTCTTTTCTTTTTATATTTCTTTCCATCATATCATCATGTATTCCATCAAAGTCATGGAGGGCTAAGCTTTAAAGGTTGATTCCACTGTAATTTCTTAACTAGATTCTGAGGTTAGATGAATTTATGTGTTTGTTATTTTGATTATTGTTGTGGTTTTTGTTTATCTATGTCCTTTGTTTCTTAATTGGATAGAAAATAATAATTTTAAATCTACACGCATGCTAATCATATGAGTTAAAAGGTTTTTAAATTAAATTGAGACTTTACTTTGATTTTATTTAGAAACTTTCATTTGATTAAATAAGTTTTTGCCAATAATTGAGACTGT
>Ga0214544_1002183_pt1 | contig 41236 bp, 27 predicted proteins | sample CNSS3metaG_FD_160074 | JGI IMG/M metagenome (GOLD analysis project Ga0214544, IMG submission 160074) | Root nodule microbial communities from cowpea collected in UCLA plant growth center, Los Angeles, California, USA - CNSS3 | ecosystem: Host-associated > Plants > Roots > Nodule | place: USA...
AAAAAAAAAAAAAAAAATTTTTTCATTTTTTTTTTTTTTTTTTTTTAAAATCTGATTTGTAACGTCTCTCGAAATTCTGTAGAAGACTCACTTACCGAGAAACAGTACTCAGCATAGGAAAAACTGTATAAACAGTCGTGGAAACCGTTGTGATTTTGCCACGTCCAATATATGTGAGGTGGCGGCATCCGAAGCGTGGGATTCAACAAAAGACAAAATTTGGAGGGAAAAATAAAATAAGCAAAACAAAAAGAGATGAGCAGCTGACATTGTTTTCTGTTTAAGTTTTTTTTTTTTTTTTTTTTTTTTTTTTTTTTTTTTTTTTTGTTTTTTTTTTTTTTATTTTTTTTTTTTTTTTTTTTTTTACCTTTTTTTGGTATTATCGATTGATTATCGATATTAACTTAGGTGCTGCTTCTGCACATCGCAACCCAAAAATCTCTCTCCCCCTTTCTATATCTCTCACCGATTTTCGTTTCAATTTCTCTCGGAGTTAGGTCGCCCTCGGATCACTTGGGTTTTTTCGGCGGGGATTACTCGCATCACACAATTTATTCCGAGGGACGGAATCCGTGAATTTTCCGGCGAGGTAAGATTTCGTTGAAATTTTGCTTTGGTCCGGGGGAAGGGGGTAAGTGTGTAAAATTGAAAGCGATTTCGCTTTAGATCTGGAGATTAGGGTTTAGTTTTGGTTGCGGGGGATGCTAATTTTGGCGAGGGGCTTTGGTAGATGGAATCGGAAGTGAGATCGGGTGGTTCTGGGGTTGTGGTGAAGAGCAGAAATTCCTCGGGTTGTTTAATTGTGCGAAAGAAAGGGGATGGGTTGGGGGCTACTGCTTCCACGTCTAGGAAGCTCTATGAATCGAAGAAAAGGGCCAACATCAGTGTGTCTGTGAGTGATTCTGGATCAAGTGACGAGTTGCTGATTCCTCCTGGTAGAAGGCTCGGGTCTGAGACTATTCGTGGTTGCAATGGTTTGGCTGGCTCTGAGCGGGGTGGGAGTGAAATTAGTCGAAAGAGGGACAGAATGGAAAGGATTAGGGGTGCGGATAAAGGATTGGAGCAGTGGGTTACTAAGCGAAGTAAGTTGGATGCGTACAATGTCGAAGAATATGATGGTATGGATGTGGAGATCACGAGGAGGAGGCATTTGGATGGCAATGGAGTTGGTTTTGGAGGAAGAAGTTTTATGGGATCGGAGCATGCTACTAGGAGTGGCATTGATAGGGAATTAAAAAATGGGTCAAGTGTACGTCTTCCTGATAAGCGAAATAACTCTTATGTTGACAGGCCAAGTGGCGTGTTTCCTGGAGATCATGTTGGTCACATTAGGCTCAAGAGTAACAGAGACGGCGTTCGGGTACCTATACCCTTGCAGAGGGAGAAATTTAATTCCGAGGAGTCTATTAGGGTTCAGGGGAAAAATGGTGTTTTGAAGGTAATGATTAATAAGAAGAAGGTATGTGGGCAATCAAAACAATATTACGATCATCACAAACCTGTGGAAAGCGGGCGAAGGTTGGAAACTGAAGAGCCCTCCAAGAGGATGAAGACTGAAGAGACTGCCAAGTGGAATGTTCCAACTCGTCCTTCATCATACTTGGAAACAAAACCTGTTGAGAAACCAGGATTACTCAAGAGGCCGGAGAAGAAACAGATAGCATCAAGAAAATCTTTGTCAAGCAAGGATAGCAAGGGTGATGAAGGGGATTCAGATAACAGTGACACATCATTGAATCCCGGGGTAAGAAATGTTGAAGCTGCTAAGCCTGTAAAAAAGATGTTGTCCGAGGATGAACAGACCCCTGTGCATGATAAACTCTCAACTACAAAAGCGAAAGAAGGAAAAATCAAGCGTGGTAGTGGTACAGAAAAACAGAAACTGCGAGAGCGAATAAGGGAGATGCTGCTGACTTCGGGTTGGACCATTGACTATAGACCTCGAAGGAACAGAGACTACCTGGATGCAGTTTATATTAATCCGGTAGGTACAGCCTATTGGTCTATCATCAAGGCCTATGATGCGCTTCAAAAGCAATTGAATGAAGATGCTAAGGAGGTCAAGGTCAAAGGGGATAGTTCTTCTTTTGCTCCTATTGCAGATGAGGTGCTCAGTCAACTAACAAGGAAAACTAGGAAGAAAATGGAGAAAGAATTGAAAAACAAGAAGAAAAAATATGATAGTGAAAGTGATAATGAAAAAGAGCCTCAAATAAGATCTGCCAGCAACAAGCATGATATGAATAGCACTGATAGTGATAACAATGAGGAGAAATTAAGCTCCTTTATAAAACAGGGAAGTAAGTCGATGAAAAATAAAATGTTTGATACTAACGTTATCAGTGCTCGGTCTAAAATCCAGAATGCTACCCATCACTCAGTTGAAGGAATAGAAAAACCATCTGGATGTGATCCTCGTATACATGGACGGAAGAGTAATAAGCACGGAAGATGTACCTTGTTAGTTCGCAGTTCTAACGAAAGATCAAATTCAGAATCTGATGGCTTTGTCCCATATATGGGAAAACGGACAGTTCTTGCCTGGTTGATTGACTCGGGAGCAGTAGAGTTAAGCCAAAAGGTTCAGTACCGCAGACGGAAGAAAGTCTTGCTTGAGGGGTGGATCACAAGAGATGGTATACATTGTGGCTGCTGTAGTAAGATCCTCACAGTTTCAAAGTTTGAGCTTCATGCAGGAAGCAAATTACCACAGCCATATCAAAATATTTTTTTGGAATCTGGAGTTTCTCTTCTACAGTGCCAAATAGATGCATGGAATAGACAAGAGAATTCTGAAAAAATTGGTTTCCATTCTGTAGATATTAATGGTGATGATCCAAATGATGATACTTGTGGTATCTGTGCTGATGGAGGGGATTTAATCTGTTGTGATAGTTGTCCATCAACATTTCATCAGAGCTGCTTGAATATACAGGTATCTGGGCATATTTTATTTGTCATGTGTCATGGTTCTCACTTCGCAACATATTGTTAGAACATATTTTCAGTTTTTTTTTTTTTTTGTGGTGAATTTGTACTGTCTCTCGGTGAACAGTTACATGTGAAATTTAAGTTTCTCTTCCAGATGTTGTTTGGTTGCTCTGTTGTTATGATGTCAAGGGGACTGAGATACATTCTTATTAATGTGCTTTGTCAAATGTATTTAGGGTAATGCCGGACAAAACTTGTGTTTACTGAATACTTATATGGTCGAGTTTGTTCACTGTCAGCTAAAAGTTCATTCGTTCAATGAAAAAAGTCACCTTCCTATATTATATTGTATGGGGACTTCTATAATCTAATTTATGACCTTTAACTTCTTTTATATCCAGTAGGCGTGTTGAATAGGTTTTCTCATAGAAGTAGAGCAAGTGTTCACCAAAACTAAAATATTGTATCATTGAGACTTTGACTGAGTTGTTACTACTAACTCGTTGTAATTGCATACTTAACTTTATTTTTGTAATATAATTGATGTGTATGTGTGTGTGTTGATGATTTTAGGAGGATTGTTTTTCATGAGGAATTCATTTATGTTGTTGCAGAAGCTTCCTCTTGGAGAATGGAATTGTCCAAATTGCACCTGTAAATTTTGTGGCATAGCCAGTGGACTTTCTGAAAAAGATGATGCATCAGTGCCTATCGTACATACCTGCAACTTATGTGAGAAAAAATGTATTCACTTTCTCTCATTTATATTTTTGTTGTTTCTTCAATATTTTTATATTCTATTGGGCATTACTTTACTTCTCTTCTGTTTTTCCCTTTGACGTCTTTTAATTTAGTACTTTACTTTTGCATAGATCATGACTCTTGCGCTAAGGAGATGGATACCCTTCCTAATAACCTCAATACATCAGGCCTTTCTTTTTGTGGGAGAGAGTGCAGAGAGGTACATCTTACCGTTATTTCTCGTTTTCAAAATTTTGAAGTATACCTTGATGAATGTATATTATTTATTTAACCATTTCTTCCTTATAATTCAGCATGCATGAGAGTACCACCACTTATTATGCACTAGTCTATAGAATGTTAGAATGTACTTCTTCCAAGACATATTCATTTGTTTTTTATGTTTTTATATTTTAGTGGTTTGTTAAAACGAAAATTTTCAAAGCTGCTGTGCTAAGCCCAGATCCTGAATCGTTATTATGTTCTTCGTACTTCTACAGCTTTCTGAACAATTGAAGAAGTATCTCGGTACCAAGCATGAACTAGAAGCGGGTTTTTCGTGGTCTCTCATTCATAGAACAGATGAAGACTCAGACGCATCTTGCAGAGGAATTACTCAGAAGGTAGAATGCAATTCAAAGTTGGCTATTGCGCTGACTGTGATGAATGAATGCTTTTTACCTGTTATTGATCGGAGGAGTGGGATCAATTTAATCCGTAACATTTTATATAATAGTGGGTAAGTAGTAGTAGTTAAAAGTTCAAAACATTATGAATTCACCGTATCCTATATTTTAATTTATGCGACGTCTCTTTCTATTTGTTTTCAGATCAAACTTTAATCGGTTGAACTATGGTGGCTTTTACACTGCTATCTTGGAGAGAGGGGATGAAATCATTGCTGCAGCATCTATCAGGTACTAAGCCTCAGACTGTGGTGGATTGTGATTTTTTTTAATCTGAATAAATGAGAGTATACATGTAAGTATTAACTTCCGTCTCTTAGGTTCCACGGAACTAAGATAGCTGAGATGCCATTCATTGGAACTCGTCATATATATAGGCGTCAAGGGATGTGTCGCCGGCTTTTCTCTTCCATTGAATTGGTAAACCTTTAAACTATGATTCATTTGTGATTTGCTTACACCTAAGATCTAGTTAGAGCTTTCATTGGGGATTTTCTGTATGCATCTTTTATGGACACACATACTTATTTGTTTCTCCATGATTGGAAGGCCCTTTGCTCTATGAAGGTCGAAAAACTAGTTATTCCTGCAATTGCTGAACTAACGCATACATGGACAACAGTTTTTGGCTTCACACATCTGGACTACTCACTCAGGCAAGAAATGAGGTCACTGAATATGGTGGTCTTCCCTGGTATTGATATGTCACAGAAGCTGTTAATGGAAGGTAATAAAACTGCAGGTGTTGATGCTGTTTTCGTTAAAGCAAATTCCAGCGAGTTACTTTTGCTGGTGCATAAGTTTTACTTTCTTTTTCCTAACAGGTTCTGAGAAAATGGGACATGGAGACACAGATTTTATTCACACCAAAATGGGAAATAGGTCAGATATGGGTTCTTCAACTCCTCAAGATCCTCGTGGAAGTGATGATGTTAGTTCAAATCCTGTTAATGATACGAATGATGAATGCAGCGATGCTTCTCAAAAGCTAGACCAAGTTTTGGTCGATGGGATTCTCTGTTCGAAATCTCATTCTGAGGAAATGGTGTCAGATTCAGTTTCAGATAAATGTGTTTCTCCTTCTAGAACAAGTCACAGTGCACTAAAAATGAAGAATAAAGTGGCGGTTGCTCCTCCTGTTGATAAATTAAATCCCACTTCCGTGAGAAATCACCCAGAAGATATTCCAAATGATCAAGCTTTGGTTCAGGAAACTGCTTGTTCTGATCCATGTTCAGCAGAAAATCTTGACAACAAATGTCACTCGTTCACTGCTATGAATTTTGATTCGTTGGAGGTTGACGTTAGTCCAATTTTGAATTCTCAAAAGTCAGATAATACTCCACCTACTAAAGAAGCTTATGTGAATGACGCTCTTGAAACTGTTACTTCAGGGATTTTATCAGAAGAGAATATTATTCCAAAGCGAAGTAATCAAGATGTAGATGTCTCCATTTCTTCTCTGAATCATGCCGATGAGAGTTTGTTGCAGCTGGGATCTGGTTCCAACAATGAATTTGGATGTGAAAATGGGAAGGATTTGCTTTTGAACCGAATAGTTGCTTCAAATGAAACACGTCTTGATGAAAATGGCTTAAATGCTTCCGATGATAGTTCCGAGACTGTTGTGGTCTAACAGAATAACCCAGTTCTGTATTGCTTAGTTTTCGTTTCAGAGCTTAATTGCGTTGTATGTGAGTCAATTTTCAAGGCTTTAGAAGCTTCTGCGTTGTGCTTTCATATCGGTATTATGAATAAATCTATTGATTTTGAGGGAAGCAAGAAACTATGTTTCCTCGTATTCGGCTTGTGGTCCGTTTCTGCCAAAGTTCTTCAGCATAGAGTTTGGTCATAATGTATTTGTTTTGGACGGCCCGTGTTTGTTTATAAACCTCTCAATTTGGTCCAGCCCGATCGGCTTGATCTTGGCCCACATGGATCGGGTCAAAATAGCCCACATGATCAATAATTCCATACAAGAAAAAGTTTATAGAGAATCACAATGTTAACAAAAACTCCATAAGTCTGGCTCAATCCATGAATAATTTTTTTAAAGTAAAAAATATTATATAAAAATGAAAATGGAAAAAAAGTACTCAAAATAATTTTATACACAAAAAAGGTTTACGTAATCTAAATTCAAACTATGTTGGCCAGATGCCAAGTCAAGTGTATTTCAAAGTGAGTCAAAGTGACATTGGATTCACTTCAAGTTGAGTTGAGTGTAGTCAACCTTGAATTGGATTGAGTTGTACTAACATCAAATTATTTTTTGAGTCAAGACAATATCACTTGGGTTAAGTCAGACTAATTTTTGATTGAGTCGAGTTGGATCCAGGGGACCTCTCTCTGCACCTTCAAACATTCTCCTGTACCTCCAATAATTACCCTTTTGATCCTCTGTTTTCTTGACCTCCAAATCAACTCCACCGCCTCCTTCTCCTCCCGCTTCTCCTTCTCTATCCTCTCCCTCTTGCCCCTCTGGCAAAGGCCTCGCCTTCCTCATCGCCTCCTCCACCCACTTCTCTGCCCTCTCCATGGGCCTCTCCCAACCCTCCCCCAGCTCAACCTCCTTCGCCGTTGAGTTCGACACTACTTTCGACCCCTCTCTCAACGACATCAAAGACAACCACGTTTTTAATTTTAATTTTTTTTTCTAGAAACGGATTTCGGAATCCGTTTCATACTTTTCTGAAACGGATTTCGATATTCGTTTCACAATTTTTTTTTTGTGAAACGGATTTCGGAATCCGTTTCAGAAAAGTATGAAACGGATTCCAAAATTCGTTTCACAAATTTTAATTTTTTTTCTAGAATCGGATTTCGGAATCCGTTTCATACTTTTCTGAAAAGGATTCCGAAATCCGTTTCATACATTTCTGAAACGGATTCCGAAATCCGTTTCATAATTTTTTTTATGAAACAGATTTCGGAATCCGCTTCATACTTTTCTGAAACGAATTCCGAAATCCGTTTCACAAATTTTAATTTTTTTTCTAGAAACAGATTTTGAAATCCGTTTCATACTTTTCTGAAACGGATTCTGAAATCCGTTTCATAAAAAAACATGAAAATTTATGAAACAGATTTCGGAATCCGTTTAATACTTTTGATTAGGGTCAAAAGAGTCATTATTGGGGTACAGGAGAAGGTTTGGGAATGCAGGGAGAAGTCCCCTTTGGATCCATATTAGTTTAAATTAATTCGAGTCCATGTTTGGTCTAATCAAACTGTAACATGTCAGATTGGATCGGATTACATTGAATCTGGTTGAGTTGGATTCACCTCATATAAAGTCATACTTAAGTTGGATTGACTTAAATCATACACACATTATGTATAATCAAACCTATATCGAGTTGAATAAAGCCAGAAACTAATTTTTGTAAACTCACAAAATTACTGTGCTTAAAATGACCCTAATAATAAACGGAACACATATTATAAACTTAAATAATAATTACTGTGAATTTGAATTCTGAAAAAGTTACAAACGGGATAGACTTTGTAATTGCAAACATAATAATGTCAAGTAAACAATTTAATAAAATTTTAGATAAAAAGAAAATAGCTGACAGGCTACTTGTTTCCAAGAGTAATACTATTATACTACATATAGTTTTTTATTTTTTTACAATAAGTCAATAATATATATATATATATATATATATATTCTGTAATATTTGTTTTAAAATAATATTTTTTACTTGATTATTTATTATGATGATAACTATTATTAATTGTTGACACACATGAAACATATTCAGATTTCGTTTATCTATTCGTCTGCATAATCAAACTGATTTGACCACACTCGTTTGAATTTTATATTCATTATAGGCGCAAGAGAAGAGTACAAAGGAAAAAGGTTCCCTTAACTCCAATACTTGTTTCACTGATTTTTAATCAAATAGATTTCAGATTGCTTTAATCTATCTGTTCATTAATTTTCGTATTCCTTAAGGTCGTGTCTCTGAAGGCAATCACTACGAGCTTCACGGACGTTCTGCACGCCAACTGTTCGGTGTTTTGCTGCTGCGAGCATTTGGCATCAACTTGTTTTTGAAGTTTCTTTTTTTTCAAATCTCTGGTCATGTTATCCTTGCAAGCAAGAAAGGGTGCCACCTTATGCAATCAGCATTTTCTCTCCAGGACATTCAATCTCTGCTTCAAGACGCTCACCACCCTTCCTACCAAAGACATTGACGCAGCATCCAGTTCTGCAACCGTGCCCCCTTCTGAATACTCTACCAGCCTCCATCTTTCTCCAATTTTCTCCGACTTCAATCATCCCTCAACTGGGTTTGATGTTGAACTTGTGGATCATGATACTTGGGGTGTCTCATCTGGGGTGGCACAAGCCTGGAGGGGACCTGCATCAAGAGCTGGTTCCTTTGGTTCGCAAGAGACCGACGAGGCCATTGATGATCATGTTGAGGGTGAACTAGATTTTGAGGACATAGATAACATGAGAGTTCGTGGCAATCTGTTTTATAAGCTTGAGCGCAGCTCCAAGGAGTTTGAAGAGTATAATTTTGATTTTCATAGGAAGAAATCTTCCAAGAAAAAAGAGGAGGTGAAGAAAGCTAAAACGACTCCAAATTTGGTTTCCAAAGATCACAAGGTTCCCAGAGTTGATGATTTGGCTAGAAGCAAAAGTGTTGTGCCCCGTGTGGACGAAATCAATGATGGGCCTAGTGTGAACAAGAGGCAGAGGACTCCCACGTTTAACCAGCTTACAGGTCCTTATCATGAACCATTTTGCTTGGACATTTTCATATCAAAAGCCTCTGTTCGTGCTTGCGTTGTTCACAGGGTAACGAGCAAGGTTGTTGCTGTGGCACATTCCATTTCCAAGGACTTCAAGTTTGACCTGGCTTCTACCAAGAACAAAGCCACTTGTGCCGCAGTGGGGGCAATTCTAGCTCAGAGAGCATTGGGTGATGATATCCATGACGTGATTTACACTCCAAGGAAAGGAGAAAGGGTGGAGGGAAAGCTTCAGATTGTTCTTCAGTCCATCATTGACAATGGCATCAACGTTAAAGTAAAGATTAAGCAGAGACCCAAGAAACCATTCAACCGCATCACTTGACGTGTGCATTTTATTCGGCACTATATATATAAATGGAAGGGATTTTGAATCCTTTTACTTGACACCATATTCGATGTTGAGAGAAATCGTCAACAAATGTGCGACTGCAACTGCAGTTGTGATCATGGTAACCCAATACTTTTGATGTTATGGCTGAAGTTGTGCATGAGCAGTTTCTTATAACCTTGGTAAGTCTAGCCTAGGTAGGGTTTGAATCATTCGGTAAATGTGAACTTCTCGAACCACTTTGGATTCCACCCTTAAATATGTGAATAAGGTTTGAAATTTTTAAATAAAATTGCAAATGATAACCACATTTAGTTCGTATCCTAGATAACCATTTATCAGCATTGTTGGAAAGTTGGTGTCTATTATAGTATGAATCAAATGTTGTACAAGTACAATTATGTTTCATGCATCAACAAGAAACTACATAACAGAACAGAAGTATATAAAAAACCAGAGCTACACCAGCGAATAAAGAAACAAGCAAAGACTCAACGCTGTTAACCAGAGCCAGAAGCAGCAGCAGCAGCTTGGATTGAAGTACCCTACATTCAAAACTCAAACACAGACTAGTCATTGGCTGTGGCCAACTGCAATGACAGCAGCTCCTCCTCCGGGATAACCTTAATATGGCAATCGGATTGAGGGTAGGAGACACACAAGAGTGTATAACCTCGCTCCACCACATCATCGCTGAGCATTCCTTCACTCTGATCAACAGATCCACTGATGAGACGAGCAGGGCATGTCATACAAACACCGAGCTTGCAGTCATGAGGCACAGGTAAGCCAGATTCCAATGCCTTTGACAGAATGGTCTCGTCAGCTTCAACTTCCAGTGGAATGGTCTGTCCCTCCTGCTCAATCACCACTTTGTAGGACCTCACACTCAGTGGACGCAAACCAAGCCCTTGCTGCCGAGGCTTCACCTGTGAAACAGTAGAGAGCTTCAGGGTGGGGTGCCCCCATCGGAAGAGCGTGAAGGGTGTTGCTAACTGAAGGCTTCCCATGCTGAGGTTTTTTCTTCCGATGGAAACGGAAGTGATGTTTTTTCTCCGATGGGGCGAAGCGTCGTGTGGTGGATGAAAGGATAAGACTTTCTGGGGAAAAGTGGGGATCACCTTTTTCACATACTTCCTTTAATTAATGGTAAACAAAGAAATTAGTTTCTATTCCTGACACAATTTTATTTTCGTATAATGATTCCGTTGCCAAAAGAAAAATGATAAAAAAATTGCTTATGAAAAAGATTCAGGGGTTGCGCGGCCCAAAAATTAGTTTTTGTTGTTTTCTCTCGGCCTGTCAAATTTCAAATTGGTTGTAACTAAATCCAATTATGACGTGAAATGGGTTATATTAATAAAAATGGAAAGCTTTGGAAAGCGGATCCTTTGAAAATTTCTTCTCATCTCTTTCCAAATTAAAATTTACGAAGTGAAAAGTTGGAAGGTAACACATAAAAGAGGTAAAGTTATATATGAAAAACGAATATTCCGAATTAATTATATTTCAAAATACACAATATATATATATATATATATAATATTTAAAAGATAATTAATTTCAATATAAGTAATATGTCTTAAATAATTTTTTTAATATTAAGTATGTTTACGTTTGTTATATAGATATAATTATAATGTCAATATTTTAGTCATATTTAATTTTTTTATTATTATACTGAAGCAAATAAATATCTTGTACTTTATTTATTTATTTTTTCGATCTTTCCCATCCGGCATTCAATCCATGTTACTTTAGTGAACTGTGTAAAATTTAGATAAAAGTTTCGATAAATTTTATAAAAAATATTTATAATTATTTCCAATACTGTAATGGGTTGATAAATATAAAAATTAAATAAATAAAAAATTTATTTCCTTAATTAGAAAACTTAAATTAAAGTATATAAAATAATAATAAGTACTACACCGTTTTTCTTTCCGATAAATATGACTGAAATATATGTTAAGTTTAGCTTTGCGTACTTGTAGATCGGCGCTGTGCTTGCCTTGGTATCTCGTTCCCGTTCCTCAAATTCACTTTTGTTTTTTTTTTTATGATCTTCCACTTAATTAATCAAACTATTTTTTGCTTATACGCATCTTAATTAGGGTTGATTTCTCACTAATCAATCTCCATCCATCAATATCACTGGTTGTCTTGTTACTTCTTTTTTCTTTTAATGGGTGTGTGTCTTTTGGTAGCTCTGTGGGCTCTATGCTAATAGCTTTTGTTTGTCTGCTTTGTAGTGACCAGATATAATGGCTGCTGAAAGGTCTGGAATTGCCAAAGATGTTACAGAAGTGAGTTTCTGTATTTGATGCTCATTTCTGCTCGGTTTTTTGTATTGTGTTGCAAAATTATGTATCGTTGTACGATGTTTATTCTTCGAAGTCGATTGGTAAAACCCCATTAGTATATCTAAATAAACTTGCGGATGGTTGTGTTTCCCGAGTTGCTGCCAAACTCGAAATGATGGAGCAATGCTCTGGTGTGAAGGACAGGTAACTATTTTTCCACGGTCACGAGTTGTGATTCTGAGTTCTAAATCAATGCTTTAGTAGCATTGTTCTTGTTATGTGAGTTTTTGTGATTTAGTGCTTTTTTTATTCCTTCTTTTTATCTTTTTCCGACGCTCAGGATTGGGTATAGTATGATTGGGGGAGCAGAAGGGAAGGGGCTTATCACACATGGAAAGGTTGGTATGCCTTGATAGTTAAAGAGAATTGAAGCTAGTAAGAGATTAGGAAAGGTGTCATATTGAATTGCTATAGTGTGGGAGCAAATGATGGGGTTTTTAACTGCCAGAACTTTGATTGTGGTGTAAGCAGTTATACCTGTTATACTATATGTGCTATTCCAAAAGGCAAAAGTCTCACATTGCCTAGTTCACGTTTATATGCCAATGTTACTTATAAATACAAAGTGGGTACCAGAATTTGTGGTGCTTGCCGATTTCCCCCTTCTATGCTCGAGTGCTTCTATACCATCATGTTATAATTTTGAAGTGGTAGCAAGAGTTTTTGTGCTTGCTGATTCCCCACTCCAGCCTGCAAGTGCCATAAAGAGGATCCAAGGCCTTTTCTGTTATAAGCTTTATTTATTGTTTTTTTTTTTCCCTTTCCTCCTTTCTTGTAACACTACTCCTGTTTTCGTGTGTGATCGTGTTGGTCATGTCTGGGCCTCCATAAACAGGGGGTCCTTCAGAATAAACCTTCGACCTCTTCTGTTATTCTTGGTTCTCTTCTTATACACTTGCCAGCTTTATAGCTTCGATCTACAACATTAGAGGCTCTTGTTGTACTCTAGCTATATCACACCGAAGGTTCCTGTTGTTCCCTGGGTATACCACAGCAGAGGTTCCTGTTATACCTTAGGCATACCGCTCCAATGATTCCTGTTATACTTTGGGAACTTCCGCAATACGGACAAATTCTTAAAAGTTCTTAAAAAGGCAGTGCTTAACCACGCCTCAAGAAAGAAAGAAGACATATTGTTCGTGTTATTAATGATTAACTCATAATCATTTCCCTGAACACTTTCAATTATGAAGGAAGGAATAAGAAAAAAGTGGTGCATTGCCATATCTCTCATAGTATACATAGAGGATAACACAAGCTTTGGTTGGATCAACCGCTTTGATGAAGGTTATCATATACCCTCCTATATATATATATATATATATATATATATATATATATATATGGAACGTTTCAGTTTCACCCAATTTTTTTGTGTAGAAAGTGAAATTTTATATTGCTCTAGAAGCTGATATTTCAAATATAAATGAATACACTATTAATTTGTTCTTGTTGGACTTACAAATGCTATGTAGAATAGTTGGAAGTGGTAAATGAGAAGGGGGGTTATGGGTATTAATTTAGTGCATGTTTGAGTTGCCAATTTAAATTATAAGATGAATAGTCTTTTGGATCCTTAAAAGTGCATGTCGCTTTCTAGTCAGTTCTTGAAAGTGTCAAAACTCAAAATTTTCAACTGAAAGTAAGATCAGTCTTTCAAGTTAGTCTTTTGTATGTATTATGTTAACTAACAAAGTTAGTTTACTGACACGATACATTGAGTGACATGTTTGCTGCTACCTGTCATGCTAAAGTTGAGGAGAAGGTGGTGGCTGATATATGTCATGTCAGTAAATTAATTATGTTACACAAGACTAACATGACGGGTTTTATCTTGGGGTACAAATTTTGAATTTTCATGCTTTTAGAGACTAACTAGAAGGTGACATACAACTTCGAGAACTCCAAAAACTATTCACCCTAATATATAATATTGATATTTGGGTTTCTTATTTTAGTGAAGGGTGTCCTCATTGAACCAGCAAGTGGTAATAATGGTAACGTTCCCTTTAATTTTTGGATTGGCCTTTCTCTAATTTCCTGCTTTGAATGCGTTAGTTTCGTTTTTCATGATCTATTTCGTTAATTCTAACAAAATTTCTCTCCAGTTCTGTTGCTCTGGCATTTTCATGAACTGAGTTTTATATTTGTGATTCTAATTTGGTTTACAATGCGTTGAGATGGAGGATAATGATTTATTTTACCTACAGCCAGTGATACCAGAAATGTCTGGTGAGGGATATCCATATGCACCAGAAAATTGGCCAGAACAGGGTGATGTTTGGGGATGGAGAGCTGGACGGAGAATTGCCCCCGCTGGCACGCACTTCCAGGATCGGTATCTGTATTTGCCAAGTCGACTAGTCCACATGTTGAAGGAGGAGAAGGAGAACACAGGGACAGGGTCAGGTTCAGGCACATTCAGCAAACAACATATCTTTGCGAGCAAGCTTGCCGTTGAACGCTATGTCAAGAAATATTTTCCTGAGCATGATCATAATGCCTTTTTTGCTTCTTTCTCCTGGAAGATTCCCGCTCTATCATCAGCTAACGGTCGCTTTTCTCCTGTTACTTATTCCTAAGCAATATCCAATGCTTTTTAGTAGGATTTTTCAGATGTTGCATATATCTGTTTTTTCATTTGATTCTAGGATATCTCTTTTCTCTATTAATTTCCTTTAATTTCATCTTTTTCATTTCCTGCTCTGAATTTGTTAGTGCCATTTTTCAATGTTAGTTATTGTTTTTCCACTATTTGTTTCATTGATTCTAATAAACTATCTGCTGAGTTCTGTTGCTCTGTTTTTATGGTTTTTTTTTTGTTTTTTTTTTTTTTGAATTTTGTTTTAATTTTTATTTTATTTTTTTTTTTTTTTTTAATAATTTTTTTTTCTGAACTGAGTTATAAATGTAATTCTATATTTTTATATTTTTATAACAATGTTATCTGCACATACGGAGAATATTTATTTAATAAAGAGGTGACAAATCTGATTACATTACACGGAAGAATAAAGATAAAGTTCTTCACATGATGATACTCTATAGGCATATGAATTTTATCAATGCGATAGGTAAATCATTTTTGCTACCAACATCTTACCATAGACTAGCAGAATTATACACTATACTGCATAGGCTTTTAATTTTAGTGGTGTTGTCGTGATGTGGTTGTGCTGAGTTAAAATTCCTTGACAGGGCAACTGCAGTTGCGAACGTTTGTATAAAACCGTTATCTTTCATCCTACTTATGTTTTCTTTTTCATGTTTTACAGTGTCCCTCAGCAATCAGTGACGTACTTGTTTTGCTTATTAAAATGATGTCACAGTGCTAAATAACTACTTTTGCTCACAGGCAATGAAGCACCAATAGCTGCTATACCTCTTCAACAGATAGCACAAGAACATTGTGACTCCGACGGTGAGGATGTTGTCAAGTGTAAAGCAAATAATAAGAAGTGCTCTAGTCTGGTGTTAGAAGAAGTAGAAAAATATTCACCAGCCATGCCTTGTGATATCTGCTGTTCTGAACCTATGTTTTGCCGTGACTGTTGTTGCATTCTTTGCAGCAAAACTGTCTGTACAGCTTATGGTGGCTATAGTTACATCAAGTGTCAAGTGAATGCTGCTGGTGTGGGAATTTGTGGCCACGTTGCTCATATTGAATGTGCCCTCCGATGTCTCTTGGCTGGCAAAGTTGGAGGAAGTATTGGACTAGATGCTGGGTACCACTGCCGACGCTGTGATGGGAGGACTGATATGATTTCTCATGTTAATAATCTTCTACAAACGTGTAAAACTACGGATTTGGATGATGAAATTCTGAAGAAGATTTTAAATCTTGGTGCTTGTCTCTTGCGCGGTTCAGAGAAACCCGCTGCAAAGGAGCTGCTACGTTATATTGAATTGACAATCTCAAAGGTATTTTTAAATGATATTCTGGTAATAGACATAAAAACTATATTGCATGTTCTCTCGCGTACTTTGAAGGCTTATGACCAATTTAATAGTTTTCATCAGCTTAAATGTGGAACTAATCTTGAAGATATCTGGAAGGATGATGACAGTCTTATAGCTCATTGTACAGGTAAATAAATATCCTCTCCTGTTATCTGTACATGTCTATTTTTACTATTTTCGACTGCTACTAATACCATAGCATTGATTACATGCTTATGGAGATGCAAAAAGTCTGAATTTGACCATTTATCATCTCTGTGCACTCTACTTAACATTCTGAATATCATGTGTTTGTTTATCAGATAATAGCAGTGATGTGATGCAAGTCACAATCAATGAGGACCGTTTTGAAGCTAAGTCCGGGTTGGAATCTTATAATTTTCTACCCCGTTCATTAAAACTCGAGACTGAGGTAGATCGGGTTCTCCAGGATTTTAGAAAGTCCCAGGAGCTTGAATACAAGGTGGTTGAAGAAACACTTCGAGCACAAAAAACGCATTTGCAAAATTTGTATCAGCAACTGGACCATGAAAAAAATGCATGGGTTGGTCAAATCTCATCTGCATCAGAGGTCTCGCCTAGTGCTGTTGTAAGAGAGAGAAAGAAACAGATAAGACGGGAGGTGGTTAAATTTGAAATCATGAAGAAGGTAGCCAATGGTTTTGGTAAGACCTCCAGTAATATTCTAAAGGAACACTTTGGCTTTAAAGTGATAGATTAAATTGACAAATCTTTGAGGTTGTGACAATTTTGACTTTTCTCAGATTTTTTTCGTAGTTTTAGCATTACATTGCATTCTTTCATACCATCATTGATATTCTGCCAAACAAAATCAAGTGGCATTTCTCTGAGCGACTATATAAACTGATACACTAGATGTAGTTAGGTGGTGTACAAAGCATAGATTTGTTCATTGCTGTTGTAATATACTTCATAATAGTTCAGCTGTTAAAATTCTCTATCGAAACATTTTTAAAAACGCTTTTTAACTTAGCATCGAACAGTCTAGTTACAATGACATCATTCTCAATATTGAATTCCATGCTTCATTGAGAACAAAGTATTTAGGAACACTCATGCCAGATAATCTTAGTTCTCATCTTACCCTATAATTAGTCTTCTGTTGCCCTTTTTAAGTACTGAAGTCTGAAATTCATTAACTTGTTTAATTGTAATTTTTTTCCATTAAATATATATTCTATCAAAGTCTAAAGTTAAAGAAATATTGGCACTTTGCTCTCACATTGCTTTTAAGGATTGAAATTCGGGGAGTTGATTTAATAGTAAAAATAGTTTTTTTTTTTAAATAATGCATTTTACCCTAAATAAATTATAGGGTTAAATATGTTTTTTACCTCAAGTTTAAGTAAATTTTAAAATTAGTCTCTCTTTGAAATTTTATACTAATTTAGTGTTTTATCTTTTAAAATGTGTGAATTTAGTTTTTTTTATCAAATTTTATTAAGTTTATTTGACATTTTAAACGTATTTTATAATAATATTAGAGTTAATATTAAAGCGAAAATGTGTTAAATGTGTTTGAAATATAAGATAAAGTTAACAAAATTTTGTTAGAAAAATAAAATTTACACATTTTTAAATATAAATGACTAAATTGGTAAAATAATTTTAAGAAAAATTAATTCTAAATTTTACTGAAATTTGATAACCAAAAGATATTTAACCCTAAATTATATTTCTGACTTTCTATTTGCTTCTACTCATTTCTTTCTTTGATGTTTGAATAATGTATTCCACCCACTTTCTCCGTATAGTAGGAGGAGAAACGAATTTAAGCTATACTTTCGCAGTTATAAGCATGATATCATTATTTTGTAATTTATCTATTTATCAATCATAGTTTTTTTTTTTTTTAATTCTTAGCCAAACTTGATAAAAGTATGTAACATTTATAGACAATCCAATCACTCTGACTGGGTCAATAAGTTTAGAATTATCAACCCCTTCATCTTATAAACTATTATTTATTTTTTAAAATTAGTATTAAAAAAATCAACAAACAATAAGTTATTGGATTAAAAATGTACAAGGTACACCAAAAACAAGAGAAAGATTTATAAACAAGAATAATTAAGTAATAAGAAAAAAATAACATAGAGAGAAAAAAAAATCAAATAAGAATTGTGCAATGCTCGTATTCTCTTCTTAAACCATTGTGTTATTAGTCACGTCATTTCCTTCCAAAAACAACAATTTAATTTATATAAACAAAATTTAGTTCAAACAAAATTGAACTTTAATTTATCATATAATAATTTGAGTTTTATAAATTAAAAAAGAAAGAAACTGATTAAATGTAGTAAATTATACGATTAACACTTGACAAATTTATTTAAGCCTACAGTTTGACATTTTTAATTAAAAAGAAATTTTAAAAGGTCTAAATCAGACATTTAATAAATAAGTTAAAGGAGTCTAAGCTTTTTACAATCAAGTCAGAGTCTTTCCTTTACCATCTCAATTAACTTAAAGTTCTACATTTAGATATTTAATTCGTTTTAGTCGTTATATTTTGTTTTTAAGACAATTGAATTCTTTCTTCTTTATAAATATACTTAATATGATTTATTTCTTTAAAGTGACTAAATTGAAATTAATATCGTTTATTGGTGTTATTTGTTAAAATTTAGGTTTATCACAAATAAAATTTATGTCATCTTGTTTTTTTAATCATATGATTTTGATACGTGAAAGTTACAAATAACGCTAATAATAATTTAATAAAACTGATTATGATCCGTGAAAGTTACAAATAACGCTAAAAATAATTTAATAAAACATAAATAGTAAGTTCGTTTTCTTTTATAAAAATATGTCATAAGAAATTAGTTTTTTTAAAAGATATGGACTGAATTAATTAAAAAAACTGTATAAAGACCAAAATACTAATTATACCTAATTTTAATGACACTTTAAATGATTTTAATAAAATATTTTTTCGTATTCTTAACAAAAAAAATTTAATTTTAATTCATTCGTTTTAGAATGTACATTTTAAACGAAATGATTTTTTTTTTCAGACGAGGAGATTTTTTTTTTACCCAAAATATTAACATTTCGAGTTCAAATTCACTCTGATAGTATATATTTAAGATCAATCATTGAAAACATTGTTGATTTAAAAATTTTTAAGATTCTGTCACGATTTTATTTTTGAAATTAAAATATAAAAATATTTAAATTACTCTTCTCATCTCAACTATTAAATATGAAACTATTAGACTTACCCAAACAGTATTGATTGAAAAAAATTGTTTCGTTGAATATGGATTCAAAAAATTATTAAATTTTGAGAAATAAATTACTCGTCTGTAAAAATTAATTTTTAACGATTAAATTTTAATAATTTTCTTCTATAATTTGAAGCGACATTTCTTATAATTTGAAATAATATATTTTAAATATTTTTTTATTTTTTAATATTTTAAAAATATTTAGGAAATATTATTCAAAACTCAAATTATTTAAAATATTGTTAAAATTTAATAAATACGTGTGAATGAAATAAAATAACAAGAGAAAAGCATAAATAGAGGTGCATATTTATAATTAAAGGGAAAATAAAAATAGAGAAAACAAAATTACACAGGCACAAAAGTTGCGTTTTTCATTTAGTTGTTTATTTGATCTCTTTTTATTCTCAGTTAACCCTCTTTATTTTTTAGTAAATTAATCCCTTAAAAAAATAATTTCAATCCCCGAGAGAATATTTATTTTCATATTATGGCGGTAGCGATTCTGTGTAAGAAAAAACAATAAAAAATTTGCTTGCGATGTAAGCAGGAATTGTACGGTGCACCACGAATACTCTTTTATTGTTTTGTTTTGAGGGATTTGGTTTGTTAATGAATCCACGTGGTGAGTTTAATTAATCTCTAATCCAATCAGTTCCCCTAATTCATTCTCATGCTTGCAAATTAAAAATTGAAGATATTTAATTAGTCATATTCAACATTTTAAATACAATTTTGTCAGACATCTTTTATTGAAACGTGTTCACATAATATAAAATTTAAGAATCTACATTTTAATAAGAGTAACTTTCTTAAAAGCATAGTATTTTTATTAACAATTAATTAAATACTAAAAATTAAATCTTATAAAGCTTTTGGGTTTCAATAAAAAATTACAAAGTAGTAAAAAAAAATGACAACTTTAGACAACGACTTTGCAATAGAAATGGAGCAAAAATGTTGGGAAACTAATTTAGTGAACAGCCTAAAATTTAGACAAAGGTTTCAACAAATTTTGTAATGTAAAATAGTAATTATATCGATGGTTAAATATGTTTTTATCTTTTGACTTTCAGTTAATTTTAGAATTAGTCAATTTTGAAACTTTGAACCACTTTAGTCCTTTATCTTTTGAAATATGTGTATTTAGTTCTTTTAACAAAAATTTGTTAGGTTTATTTGATATTTCGTATGTATTTGAGTTGTTCATATTGTTTGACACATTTTTGCTTTAATGTTAAGTCAAATATTATTATGAAACTTGCTTGAAATGTCAAATAAACTTAACCAAATTAGAATAAAAAAACTAAATCCAAATATTTTGAAAGATGAAAGACTAAATTGATCTAAAGTTTTATAATAGACTAATTCTAAAATTTATTAAAAATTAAGAGATAAAAATATATTTAATTCTTATTTAAAATATTGTAATGACAAAAATATATTTAATCCTTATTTAAAATATTATAATGGACTTATAAATATAATAAATAAGTTAAATTAAAAAGTTATTTTATTAATAAGAAAACTTAAATTAAAGTATAAAAAATTGCGTGATACTACACAGTTTTAGTTTCCTATAAATATGACTGAAATGTAAGTGTTGTCTTGTCAGCTTTGTGTACATCGGAGATCGGAGCTGTGCTTGCCGTGGTATCGTCGTTCCCGTTTCTAAAGGTCATTGTTGTTTTTTCTTTCTTTTTTTTTATGATCTTCCATTACAATAATCAAACTATTTTTCCTAATTACACATCTTAATTAGTGTTTATTTGTCCCTAATCAATCCCAATCCATCAATATCAGTGGTAGGTTTGTTACTTCTTCCTTTTCCTTTTAATGGGTGTGCATGCCTTTTGGTAGCTTTGTGGGCTCTATGCTAATAGCTTTTGTTTGTCTGCTTTGTGGTGACCAGATATAATGGCTGCTGAAAGGTCTGGAATTGCCAAAGATGTTACAGAAGTGAGTTTCTCACATTTGATGCCCATTTCTGCACTGTTTTTTGTGTTGTATTGCTAGATCGTGTACTGTTGTTTGATGTTTATTCCATGCAGTTGATTGGTAAAACCCCATTAGTATATCTAAACAAACTTGCGGATGGTTGTGTTGCTCGTGTTGCTGCCAAACTCGAGTTGATGGAGCCATGCTCTAGTGTGAAGGACAGGTGCCGTTTTTTCCGCTGTCACGAGTTGTGATTCCGAGTTTTAAAATCCATGTTTTTTTGGCATTGTGCTTGTTATGACTTTTCGTGATTTTGTGCTTGTTTTCTTGTTTCTGACTCACAGGATTGGGTATAGTATGATTGCGGACGCAGAAGAGAAGGGGCTAATCACACCTGGACAGGTTGGTGTACCTTTATAATTAAAGAGAAGAGAAGCTATTAAGAGATTAGGAAAGGTGTCATATTGAACTGCTGTGGTTTTGGGAGCAAAGGATGCGGTTTTTTTGCTGCCTGAACTTTGATTGTGATTTAAACAGCCATACCATGATTAATTCATTGCTTCGTGTAAATAATGATGTTCATGAACCTTCAATTATGAAGGAAGGAGTAAGACAAAGGTGGTGTGTTGCCATATCCCTTATAATATACGTAGAGGATAACTATCTGTTCAATTTGTCTTCAAGAGAACACTGTATATATGTCACGTTTCATTTTGACCCAAATTTTAAAAAAAATGTAATTTTTTTCTGTAGACCTAAGTGAAATGTATATCACTCCAGTTGCTGATATTTTAAATCTGAATGAATACACTGTTATTTAGCTTTTGTTACAGACTTTACAACTGTTATGTAGAATAGTTGGAGGTGGTGGAGTGAGAAAGGGAATTGTGGGTATTAATTTAGTATATCGTTGAGTTGGAAATTTAACATATAATTCTGATATTGGGTCTCTTATTTTACCAAAGAGTGTTCTCATTGAACCAACAAGTGGTAATACTGGCATTGGATTAGCCTTCATGGCAGCTGCCAGGGGATACAAGCTCATAATTACAATGCCTGCTTCTATGAGTCTCGAAAGAAGAACCATTCTATTAGCCTTTGGAGCTGAGTTGGTTCTGACAGACCCAGCGAAGGGAATGAAAGGAGCTGTGCAGAAGGCTGAAGAGATATTGGCTAAGACGCCCAATGCCTACATACTTCAGCAATTTGAAAACCCTGCCAATCCGAAGGTATACAAGGAATAAGTATATTTGTTCTGTAAATTGTGCACCAAATTCTTTACACTTTGGGCAATGTATACTTTTCTTGCAGATACATTATGAGACCACTGGTCCTGAGATTTGGAAAGGCACAGATGGCAAAATTGATGCTTTTGTTTCTGGGATCGGCACTGGTGGTACAATAACAGGGACTGGAAAATATCTTAAAGAGCAGAATTCGAATGTAAAGGTTAGCTTTTCGTTTTTCCCTGATATGCATGTTTAGGTACATTTAGGGATACTTGTGAGCAATATTTTTCTTGAAAATGGAGTTTCTGTTATAGCTATATCATTCTTTTTTATTTTTTCATGTACTTTACATCTTTTCCCTCTATGCAGCTGATTGGTGTGGAACCAGTGGAAAGTCCAGTGCTCTCAGGAGGAAAGCCAGGTGAATTATGACCTCTTTAATAATGTGTATTTTTTTTCTTTTTGTGGTGAGCCATAAAACCCCTGCATTACTAGTTGATGTTTTATTTGATTTTCTTTGTTGTGTTTGAGAGCCATGTAAATCAATTGGAATAGAGTCCAGTTGAAAAAGGATGAGAAAGACTCAGGAGAACTTTAGGAGAGAACAAAAAACATAAAGCAAAAGCTTGCGTGTCCTGCTTCTACCCTTTCCTTTCTTGCCATTTTCTTTTCATGTTTTGCTGGAATTACAATTTTGGTTTATGATTACGATGGAATTTATTGATAAGTAGCCAAGCCTAGTGGATGGATTAAGGCATGATGATTAGTTTACCATGTAAGTGCTATTGACTGGCATTTAAAATTGATTGCGTTTTGTAGGTATGGTATTGAATACTATCATCGTGTTACTTTCCTTCCTATCGTCCATGAAAGACTGAGATTTGCTTATTCAACCGACCATAATATTGAAAGAAGATTAGTGCTAAGTTTTCTACATAATATAACACTCGCTGTAGCTTTCCTTGTGATTTTTTCTTGACACCATTTCTTGGTCACCTGACCAGATTGCTCTTTGGAGTTCGAACTAATGGCATACTAAACAGGAATGATATAAAGTTGATGTCACTGTGATTATACTGGCTTTTCTTCATGTTAAAATTACTCCTTTTTAAACTACATATCAGTTCCTATTTGTCTTTTCTTGTTTTTATTTTGTTCTTTTGAGGTTGTAACTACTATAGTTTTCCCAATTTTTCAGCAAGAATGAATCCTTAGGGCTGAGGTAAAGAACTTTATTTTCTAGTTGTGGTTAATTTGCATTGTGAATGTTCAGGTCCACACAAGATTCAAGGGATTGGTGCTGGTTTTATCCCGGGTGTCTTGGATGTCAATCTTCTTGATGAAGTTGTTCAAGTAAGTTTTAATCACTTCTGGATATTAATTACATTATTCAAGTGATCATGTAATCGTACTTCAAAAAATATTATTGATTATGAAAATAGTTATTTTCATTTAGGTTCAGTTTGGTTAAACTTAAAATAAGTATTTCTGAAATAAGCAATTTCTGAAATAATCATTTATTTAATAAACAAATATGATCTGCTTTTCAAACAAACGTAAAACTGCTTAATTTTAAAATAAGCAGATCAGTCAAACACATAAAAAATCTTAAACATGTTTATTCTATTAAAACAACATTTTCTAAAAATAAGCACAAGCAAGCTCATCCCTAATCATGTGCATATAGTTTTTATATCCAATTATTGATTTGATCTGGCTGTTTCCTGCTCCATTAGTGTGATGATTTTGATACAGTGTTTACTTTATCAAAGAAGATTTTTGCTATTGGTTGGTAATTTCTAGTTCGAGAACCTTTTAATTATTTTCTGACATAAAATTGTCCTAAAGCCCTATGGTTCTCGTCTTCCCTGGGCAAGTTCTGAGTGCCATGGATAAAGTTCCAGTTCGTGGGCAAACTACACACGATCAATAATTTTTTTTGTGCACTTAGTTTACATAATTATATCTAATCTGCTTAATTAAACTTCACATCACATGTGGATTAAGTGCTGATATCTTTCAAGATTAGGTGCTGATTTTGGTGCTATGCATACAAGTACAGATAGAATATGAGTTGACATAAATATTTTACAATATACAACTTCACTTCTATTTGTTGTAATTGATTTTTTAGATGCATATTTGAATTAATATGTGAAAAAAAATTTGTTATTGATGTGTTGTATTTTATTAGAAAGCTATCGAATATCTAGTCTTTTCGCAGTATTTGTTTTTAAAGTTGCAATAGTTAATATTCCATCAATACTGGCAGATTTCAAGTGACGAAGCAATAGAGACTGCGAAACTTCTTGCGCTTAAAGAAGGCCTATTTGTAAGTTCTAAACCTATAGAAACTGCCAAGAGCGAGCCCCTAATATACATTGTGTTGAGCATACTTTGTATTGGATAAAAATTAAGCCGGTTGAACCACATTGGATCTTGTTGTAGGTGGGGATATCTTCTGGAGCTGCAGCTGCTGCTGCCATTAAGATAGCAAAAAGGCCAGAAAATGATGGCAAGCTTATTGTTGTAAGTTTATCATATCCCTAAAATTTCCGTGAAGTATTTAGATAAGTAACATAATTGTAGTATAATTTTAATTCGTTATGCATTATATCCATCAAATGAACTGGTGATTTCTTGGACCACAGTAGCATCGATGGATTGATTTTTTGTCCTCCCCAAAATGTATATTTATGATTACATTTCGTGTTGATGTACATATGTATTTTTTTTACGTAGACATCTAATTGAAACTCAACCCCATTACTCCACCATCATCATATTCATTAATATGATGTTGCAACAGAGTGAATCTCTATTGTATGCCTATCTAAAATAGTTTTACACTAAACTAATAGTGCATATGAATTAAATTCTTGCATGTTAAAAAACCAATAACTTGCAAAAATAGTCCAGTTAGATGTTTCCATTGGCAATAAACAAAATGGAATCAGTGAACTCCTGGACTACATGGACTTCACAAATGGGACGAGTTTATGTTTGACTTTTAGATCTTTTATTTTTTAGAAGTGCAAAAAATATCTGTTAATGATTATTATTATTGTTATATTAGGTAATAAAGAAAACTAAATATGTTGATATTACTTGTTTTGTGTATTGTCGGTTGCCGTTGCTTGCTGCAGTAGTAACCACTATCATGGTAATTTTTTGGTAATATAATCGTGTGAACAAGATCCAAGTATATCAGAAGGTATTGCATGTGGAATTTTGACACCGATGGAGCTTTTCGTCTATGAATACTGGATCAGCGGTGGAACTGATTTTATGCGAATAAGAAAACATGATTACTTAGCTTTCACTGCATTTTCATGTTCTGTTCTATTTTTTCACTTGAGCAACTGAATCTATGGTGTGTTTCTCTGAATTACGGTTCTATTTCGATATGGTGCAGGCTGTTTTTCCCAGCTTCGGAGAGAGGTACCTGTCCTCCGTGCTATTCGAGTCCGTGAGACGCGAAGCTGAAAACATGACTTTTGAGACCTGAATTCCCGTTTGAGGCTTTCACCTGTTTCTGAATTTTCTTGTAAACCTTATGCAGGATTTAACGTAGATTGTTAGAGTACTGTTTGTGTTTCTAAAATTAAACAAAACTTGCTCCAAAAGGCTAAAAATAATGTATCAAAAGAAGAGGGAATAAAGTTGGCCTGGCCTCCCAGAACGTGTTATGTGAAAAGTTCGGTGTGTAATTTTTTTATTAATAGTCTATTTTTTTAGAGAAAATCAGTAGAAAGTCCTAATAAAACCGGTGCCTGTCAGTATATGACGAGCATAGTATTCTTACAAGCAGAAAATGGTGTGAAAAGGAATTCACGGTGAAGATTATGTGAAAAGGAAATTATGGACAAATAATGTTAAATAAAGTTGATTAAAAGTCAATACCAAAATAAATGATGATAAATAATATATTATATTTCATAATAAATTATTTTATTCAATAGGCTTGATGGATTAATGTCAATAACATAGTGCGCTTACTATTTTTAAGAAAAGAGTAACGAATTTATCAACAAATATAGATAACCATACTTTTTTATGTAATACCTTTTTATATACATATATAAAAAAAGCCATTGAAATCACACATTATTTTTAAGTGATTGATCTAAGAAACACTGAGCCATATTAATATTTATTTTTGTACGTAAAAGGTTTGAACTTTTACAACAAGATTATATAAAATACATTTGTTTTAATATGACACAAGTTTCTTCCTAAACAACATCAATATCTATTATTTAGCACTTGTAAATATGAACTTTGAAAATGTTAGGGGAGCCATGCCTACTCTGTCCTTCAAAGCTCTGTCTCTGGATACACACCACTAACGAAAAGGAAAACCAATACAATTGAATAGCATAACGTCACTGTCACAGGGAAAGAGATGACAATGGTAGAGAACACCTTTGGTGAATTTGGCAAGGGGGTGAAAGCAGTTCAATTTAGTTTGGTAACACACCAACATTTGATCGATGCGATTCAGATTGAACAGCACGTCAATCACCCAGGGAAGGTCCATCATGTAGCAATTGAAAGGTTAGTGACAAAAATTGCACGATTTTTGGTTTCTTTTAGTCGAGTGTGTCAAAAGAAATCCTGAATCCCTTTGCCTGCAAAAACCCGGTCAGAAAGCTCGGCTAAAACGGCATTGACAGTGAGCAAAACGACGCTGGAACCAAAGATCACGCCGAGAACTACGCCGGAGGTACCCAAAACCTTCCCGAACGTGGGCCATTCAATCTCGTCGATCTCACGCGCCACCCCGCTCAACAAACTGTCCTCCTCTTTCTCCTTCCTCTCCGCCATCGCCTTCTTCAGTTCCGATGCCAACTCCGCTTTCGACTCCGCTTCCGGTTCAGGCTCCGAACCCTCCTGGCTTTCCTCCACGACGCCGGCCACCGGCACCCGGCGCCTCTCAGGGAGCAGCGATATTCCGATGGAAGTGAGGGGTCGGGGCTTGAAGAGGACGGAAGCGGTGAGCGTGGGTCGCAAAGAGTGGGGAGGGAACCATGGAAAGTGCGAGCTTGATGTGAGCGGTGAGCGTAGGTGGTGGAAAGCCTGCACAGCCATCAATAACTAAGCACCAAAGAAGCAACGATTTTGTGTGCTGAGTTCTGTTGTGGATAACATATTTCTCTGTCTTCTCTTCTGCATTCTCTATTCGGGTCAATCCTAACCCATTTCTCTTATGGGTTGGCTTCTGTGGTAACAGATCATTGCATAAATCATTATGGGCCTCTAAATTGAAACAAATGTAGTTCCACTTGCTCTTACTTGGATCATACTTTTCATGCATTATTTTTTCTTTTCAAATAAGAAAATGAATCATGTGCACACAAAATGTACATTAATACTTAATATTCGAGAAAAATAATAAATGTATATAAACTGTATCATGTGATAAGAAAATAAAATGAAAATTAAAATTAAAATTGTAGACAAAATAAAACTGTATGTTTATAATTGTTCTTCAAATAGTTAAGTTTGATTTTATAAGGTATTTTAAAAATAAAATGCAATCTTTTGTATTTATAGAATAAAAAAAGTGGATGAGGGCCCGGGCCCAGGCCCAAATAGAAAAGGTAAAGCGTGAGGGATATTCGGGCCAATATATAGGAATAGTGACACCGCTTTTTGTTCTTACCACCGTCTCCTCTCCTCTCCTATTGAGCAGAGGTGAGTGCGATGGTTGTTGGTGGCTTCCATGGCGTTAGCTGAGTGAGGCAGTGATGGATGTTGACGTGTCCTGGCGAGGTGTTTCTGTTGACGCAGCCATGGACACTGTCTCTCTCTCTCTCTCTGCTCTGAGTCTTACTCACTCGCTTACCTTTTCTTGCATGCAACATGATGTTCAAGTGTGTGAGGCATAGCATGCATCATCTCAGATCTTGCATTTGCCTATGATCCTTTATGAACACTCCTTTCTTTCTCTCTTTTTCTCTCCATCATCATCATCATCAACATCACCTTCATAATGGTTAAACATAATGTTTTTTCCATTTCTCTTCTTCTTCTTCTTCCTTTTCCTCTTCTGGATATAACGATATAGCGAGGCAGTGACGATTTTTCCTGCAATTGAATCAGGCACCCAGAGAAGGAGAGGCGTGTCATGTTCTGCTCTGGCGTGGCGATTTACTCTGTGTTCGCAGCCACGACATCGCGCTCTTTCCCCCTCTCTGTCTGACAAAACCTAAATCTGAGCCTCTTCCTTCAAAGCTACGCTAATTTCCTTTCTTCCTACTAATTAACGCAACAACAAAACCAATCGAACCATTATTTTCCCTAACTTTTAGATCTATTTGCGGTTTTATTTATATTCTCTGTTTCCTACTACATTTTTGTGTCATTTCTTTGTGATTTATTTGTTCCCCAACTTTTAGATTTATCTGTGATTTTATTCATATTCGTTCTTTCTTCTACTCATTTTTGTGTAATTTATCTTTGTTTGTTTGTGAATAAAGAGTGACATGCTGATATTTTGATGACCGTCTATCTGGTTATCCCAATGAATTCAAATGCAGGAATTAAAAAATGCTATCTCTATTACTACACATTTCTTTGTTGTATATCTCAGTACTATAAACAATGTCAAACAAATTTAAGTTGATTTGGGACTGCGCTACACATTATCCATTTTTATCAATTTTGTTTTTTGTTTGTAAATAATTAGAAATTAAGGGAGAGATAGATGTATGATGAGATGGTAGACATTTAAATTAAAATAAACAACAGTATCTCAGGTAAGAATTAAAATAAATAATGTTTATATTAACCACTTAAAAATGGTAGACATAGTAGTTTCATGCTTGCAAAGCAAGTTGTTCTTAGTATTTTAAGAACAAGCAGACTTAGAATTTCAAGGAAAGACGAACAGGCAGATGGGTCCCTTTCCTATTCTTTACATCTTTCAAACTCTTGTAATTTTTCTTGTCACCTAAAATTCGAAGCTCCAAATTATTTAGACGACTTAAATTCTCTTTTATTTACTTTTTTCTTATGATATTCTGGTTCCAACAAAGTTTTAACTATAAAGTGTAAACAATTTAACGAAATTGTTTCTCATGAAATAATGTCTGTTTTGTTAAGATTTCAAATTTCATTTTTTTAAAAAAAAAAATCACACTATTTTTGTGGTTTAAGAAACAAATTACCAAAATTGATAAAAAAATTTGTGAAATAGTATTATTCATCTCTGTTTTTTGTTTCTCCCACCCAATTCTGGTGAGAAATGCAAAAAAATTCGTATGTCGGAGACGAATTGGCATGTGACAGTGCGATCTTCTCTTCCACAAAAAAGAAAAAAAACAGGTTAAAACCGTAAATTACTAATCTTCCAACAACGAAGAATAAAGAGTACTAGTTGAAAAAATAAAAATTCAAAGGGAATTTTTTTTTAAAGAAAATTATAAATATACACTCTTCTATTTTGCTATACCTTTCTAACATTTAATAAAAACAAATATTTTATTTTTCTGCTTGATTGATTTTAATTTATTTTATATATTAAAATAAAAAGTACTCTTTTCTTGCTGTTAAATTCTAGAGTAAAAAGTTAGTGTTTATGTATTTCGTTATCCATTGATTATTTAGTCTATTGATCTATTTTTTTTTTATTCTTTAGTTTACGATTTTTGTTATATTGTTTTTTTTATCTTGTTACATGTTTTCAGTTTATTATATTAAAGACTAATGTGTTTGTAATTATACGGTTTTTTAGAATTTTCTGAAAGATTTTATAAGTCTAAATATGTCAGAGGTGAATTGATATAATTATAAGTCTAAATAGGTGGTTTATCTTATTTTTACCTTCAATAAATGAACTACAAAAAACAATGGAACTATTTTTTTTTATATATTTCATATATAGAAAGATGAAAACAGAGTAATGCAATACTTTTCTCTTCACCTCATCGTCTTCAACATTTTTCGCATCTGTGTTTCTCATGCAATTCATTTCGTATAAATACAAGCATGCATTTTCATTCATTATTCACCTCTGTGTGTTGTGTGAATATTTTTTCTCGCAACACACACGGAGGTGCCTCAAATGGATTCCAAGAATTGTAACCATTGCGAGAGAACAGAGACAAATCCTACGATTTTGTTGCAGAAGAATATCATTTTGCTTCTTTCTCGTTGGTATGCCCTTCAAATGGCTATTGAAAATCAATGGGGTGGTTCTGACTCTCTTCAGAAATCGCAACAACTTTCTGCTGATTTATTCTCCTTGTTCTCTAAATCCAAAGGTTGTAAACTGTTTTTCAATTCGTTTCTTCTCTTGTTCTTTCCATTCATTTCGGCATATTTTACTTCTCAATTTTCTCTTTTGTTCTAACATTTCACCAATGTCTCTTTTACGTGATTTATCATCTAAATTTTCAGCATTGGTTCCTATTGAAGAATTAGAAAACCTACTCTATGAATGTATGTTGCTTACATTCAACACAGAGATAGAAGATGGCAGTATTGAACAGGTACATCTTTCCACTTTTATATTTTATAATTTTGTTCTGTGTAAGATCCGTGAACATTGTTCCTCTGACATTCCTCAACATTTTCCAAGGTTTTCACGTTCTTAAATTTTTCAAATATCTCAAACTTTCTCGTAGGATAGTGTTAAATGTTCCTTTATTATCTGCATAATTTTTATGATTACATGCTTCTCCATTGGATTTAAAGAGACGATTTACGCGTCATTAATTGTCTCTAGACAAGGCATAAAAATACAGGAACATGACCACACACACAAATTTTGTTTAAACATGAGAAACAGATTAGAAACAAGTTTTATTAAGGTTGTTAAACAAAAGCTTGGAAAAAGATAGTTGAGTTTTTTCCTGAACCTTGCATATATAGAATTGTGTTGTTATGAGTGTGAAGTAAATAAAACTTATTCTCGAGAGTCTAAAATACTTTTTAACTCTATATCAACTCAAGCCTAATTTTATATAAAAAGATTGTGCCCTTTTTAATTTTATGTTGTTATATTAACATCATTTGAATTCTGCTAATAATGTTCCGAATGATGCATAACAGGTAGCAGAACAATTATTGGCTATTCATGAAGAATACTTGCTTCGTCAATCATCTTAATATTTCAAAGAACTACACTTCGAAATAGTTAGAAGGTTTTTCACTTCAGAACAAACAAACGACTATGGTAAATCTCGTTAACCTTTTTCATTTAGTAGGGTTTTGTCAACAACTTATATGCTTTTAATTAGTTGTTTAAGTATGCAATAGCTAATGAATAATTTACTATAACTTAAAAATGAAGTTTAACGATTTTTTTTTCATGAGCTTCATTAAGAAACTGACTATCTGGTATTGCTCCAACAGAGGAAGTGGGAATAATGCAGAAGATTAAAGTTAGAATGAAGAAATCTTTCATGATTATCTATACTAGCGACTAATCCTCTAATTACAATTGATGTCCACAACTCAAACACAGTGCAGGTTCGAAAGGTAAAAATCTTCAAATGATTCATATGAACGGATGAAAGTTTCAAAATATTCCTATAACATAATTCATTATCCAATGGTTGAAAATGATAAAATCATATATATGTCATGACATGAGTAATATAATATGGAATGAAATAAAATCAAAGTTGATAATGTATTTCATATAATATAGATGAATTTCATGAATGATACTAAGGATAGAGAAGCATTGTATATTGTAAAATAATTATTGACTAAACTAGAAATATGTAATTGAAGGGGAAAAGTTTTTGCACGTGGAGCACGTAAGTTCCTCGCCTCTTTCAACCGCTGTTGTATATTATTGACAGAGTTGATAATGAAGCATTTCAGTTTGTGGCATCAGTGAAATGTTTGGTTCTTGAACTTTTTTTGTGTTGAGGATGTCACTCATAGATTGGATATCCAATAGTTGTAACTGTTGTACTCAACAAAATTAGTTGTTTGCAATAAAATTTTAGTGATTGAACGTAAAAGAACTTCAGAAATCTATTGTTACTATCCAGTTCCAGATAGTAAATAAATACAAACAATGGATTGAGTTAAAATATTGTACTGAAATTATGATGGGTCGAATTCACTTATAACTAATTTTGACAACTCTAATTTTAAATAGAATTAGACCTAAAAATCAATTCAAATCATTATATTAAAATTAAATATAAATCTATATTTTATAAAATAACTCATTTAAAAATTTTCAAATTCAAATAATTGGATCAAATTTAAAATTTAAATTCATATATCGATTTTAAAATTGACAATTTTTTAGGTCAAATTTAGATTCAAAATAATTTAAAATTATTACATTTTTTCTAAGAACAAATTTAATAATGAAAATTTGCCGAAATATTTTATATTCCATAAAATAGGAAATTAATTAACAATTTTAAAAATAAAGCGGTTTAAATAAGAATAAATAATTTATTCTTTAAGAGTTTCATGTTGGATTGTGAGTAGGAGGTAAATTGAATTTTTAAAAATTCAATTAAAATCTAACCTAAATAAATATAAATAATTGGATTGAAATCAAATTCAAAATAATATTTGTATAGAAAAACCAACTTGAATATATATATATATATATATATATATATATATATATATATATATATATATATACACAGAAGTTTGATGAGTATTTTGATACTTTAGAGAACAATCTTGTTATGCCTCGTTGGATCATGTGGCTCCTGCTGCTGCCTGGATAATCAAATGATGCAATGCTACAACAAAAGGGTTTCTGCCTCGTAATCAACTTCCAGAAATTGCAACACTTCACTGAGTCTCAGAAATATCATCATTTTCATTTTTATCTCTTTCGTCTCTCTCTCTTATCCATGCCTTGGATCTTATGCAGGAACGGGACAAAGTGCTTCTCCTAAAGCTGCAAACCGCAGTCTGCATATGTGAAGGAGGCATGTGATCATTTTTTTTTTCTCTCCTAGCAATACTTACGAAAAAGTTTGTCTAAACATGATAAAACTTTAAACAACATATAAACTAAAATGGAATATTGACTTGGAAAGTTAGATTAATGTTTTACTTCACATATAATACATTTATCTGATGATCTATGTATTATGAGAGTTGCTGAATCTTTAGTAAGGGTATATATTCTGTGATTATATCAATGTGTTTGATAAAATTACTGAATAAGAGACTGTTATGAAGACACATTTATTATATTTATTACATTACATGATGTTCTTGGGTTTTACATTCTACTGTTTCACTCTGGTATTCGTTCCGTTGTAATCGATTCATGCATATATGGTCCAAGTTTCAAATTTCAAGCATGGTAATTACAAAGATAATCAACTCAGGATTTGTGTCATTTCTTGTAACCTCGATTGTATCAATTTCTGAAACAGCAGTGCGAAACGGACACCACTGCACCGCACATCTTCACCAACGAAACAAATCAACCAATCTCCCATCTTTTCATTTCAGACGCTTGTTAAGTAATTTTGACAAATGTTTTCTACTATCTGATTCGATCCTAACAGCACCTATTCTGTCAGCTTTCGTTTTTCTGCACGATAACAATTCCAAGGTTTTTCATGCATTATGTTCTATTGAAGCACTATAAATCTAAGTAGTATCAGTTATAGTTCTAAGGAAGAATCAGTATAAACCCAGTGAGCAGATATTGAGATGAAGAATAACCGTTTTTCTCTTTTCCAGCCAGTGGCAGCGGAAGTGTATGGTGAGGGATTTCCATACGCACCGGAAAGTTGGCCGGAAAAGGGTGATGTTTGGGGATGGAGAACTGGCCGGAGAGTTGTCCCTAACGGTAATCACTTTCAGGATCGGTATCTGTATTTGCCAAATCGATTACTCCTCTTGTTGAAGGAAGAGAAGGAAAATCCAGGGTCAGAATCAAGCACTTCCCGTAAGCAACACATCTTCGCCAGCAAGCTCGCCGTTAAAAGCTACCTCGATAGATATTTTCCTGACGCCGATCTTAATGTCTTTTTCTCTTCCTTCTCCTGGAAGATTCCCGCTATATCTGCTTCCGGTCTCTTTTCTCCTGTCACTTATTCCTAAACAATATCCAATGTTTTTTTTTTATTTTTATTTTTATTTCATACGAGGATATCCTTTTCCTCTATCAATTTCGTGTATTTTCGCTCTTTTAATCTGTGTTGGCCTTTTTCCTGTTTTACGATGATCCTCAGAAATCAGCGACTCACTGCTACGTTTGTTTTTGCTTATGCTGTTCTGTTCTGTTCTGTTCTGTTCTGCATGACAGGCAATGCAGTCCCTATAGCTGCTGTTCCTCTTCAACAGATAGCACAAGATGAAGAAGCATGTGACTCCATGCCGTGTGATATCTGTTGTTCTGAGCCTTTGTTTTGCCGTGCTTGTTGTTGCATGCTTTGTGGGGAAACTGTTTGTGCAGATTATGGTGGCTATAGTTATGTCAAGTGCCAAGTGAATGCTGGAAACGGAATCTGTGGCCACGTTACTCATGTTGAATGTGCTCTCCGATGTTCTTTGGCTGGCAAAGTTGAAGAAAGTGTTGTGCTAGATGCAGAGTACCACTGTCGACGCTGTGATGGAAGGACTGACATGATTTCTCATGTCAATAATCTTCTACAGACATGCAAATCTACGGATTTGCATGACCAAATTGTGCAGATTTTGAATCTTGGCTCTTGTCTCTTGCGTGGTTCGGAGAAGCCCGCTGCAAAGGAGCTTCTGCGTCGAGTTGAATTGACCATCTCAAAGGTATTTTCAAAACGTATCTTACTTTTTCTCTTGCTTATTGTGAAGACTCATGACCAATTTGAGGGTTTGCATCAGCTTAAATTTATAACCAATCTTGAAGATATCTGGAAGGAGGATGAAAGTGTTATAGCTCATTCTGCAGGTATTATCTCTAACAGTTCATTTTTACTACTGTAAGGTGTCTGTGTTTCTTAACAGAGTGACCATTATGAAAAATCTTGTACATTATGGTGTTGGGTGCATTCTTCTTAACATATTGAATAGTTTGTGTTTATTTTATAAGATAATGGCAAAGATGTGATGGATGTGACAATTGGGCATTCTGAAGTTAACACGGGTTTGGAATCTCATAATTTTCTGCCACTTTCATTGAAACTTGAGGCCGAGGTAGATGAGGTTCTTCAGGATTTTAGAAAGTCCCAGGAGCTTGAATATAAGGTGGCTGAAGAAACACTTCAAACACAAAAAACCTATCTTCAAAATCTGTATCGGCAACTGGAATATGAAAAAAGTGTATTGGCTGGTCAAATTTCATCATCTGCCTCAAAGGTCTCATCGAGTGCTGTAAGAGAAAGAAAGAAACAGATAAAACGGGAGCTGGATAAGTTTGAAATGATGAAGAAGGTAGCCAATGGTTTTAGCAGGACACCCCACAGTATTATCAAGAAACACTTTTTGCTTTAAAGTGATAAATCTTCTGTGACAGTTTGAACTTTCTCCAATTTTCACTGTTTTAGTAGCATTAAAGTGTATTTGGTGTTATCATCTTGGATGTTTTTGCAAACAGAATCAAGTGGCTTCTCTGAAATCTTAACATTAACACACATTTCATCTACAAAGTCATAATAATACACTCATAAACAACAATCTTACCTACCTGTGACCTGTGAAGGGTTCATGACATCGATAACTTAGCTGTTATTGCGATCTGTTGAAACATTTTGACAGTGGTTTCTAAAAATTGTTATCTTATAATTTTTTAATTTGTAATTTTCTAAATTTTTAACTTTTTTTTTTAATTTATAATTTTAAGTAACTCCACAAATTGTTTTATGACTTTTACATTCGTATTATTTGTATATTAATAAAAAAACTCATATTTAGACAAATTAAAACAAATACTCAATTTAAAAATATAAAAAACCTTTAAATAGAAAGGGATACATTCAAAAGAAAAAGAAAAATGAAAATACACAAATTTCTAATTATTATACCTTCATTGGTTTAATATATTTATATTGTTAAACTAATAATTTGTCTATTAATTACCATTACCAATAATACAATACTGCCACTGTTTTTCCTCTTATCTCTCATAGTTTACTTGTTGACTCAATATAAGATGACCCAATGGTAACACAAAACATGTAATAATTTAAAAAGCGTAAGAATGATAAAACATAAAAACTACACAGCACTGTTAATCACGTGCTACTACTATGCAAAAAAAAGGTGTATTTGATCGGAGAAAAACAACGGCAGAGAAACACTACAGTATCTCCAATTCAAGAACAACCTTCAAAAATAGTAACGCAAGTGAGAAACTAAAACGATGGAGTTAAGTAGAACAAACAAATCACTGTACAAGCACGGGTGTAGAAGCAGCGTCCGTGCCTCTGAGGCCATCTTCCTGATCACGGACGCTCTTGGGCACCGTCACGACGAGTTCGCCGCCGACCACGGCGGCCGTGGTGAGGTCCGGCCGCGTGGAGTCCGGCAGGCGGGTCCTCCAGACGTCGAGGTTGAGGTCTTCGAAGGGAATGCGCAAGGAGACAGTTTCCCTGACGACGACCTTTGTCATTCCGGGATGGATTTGCACGATGTGGGCCTCCACCGGTGCGAGTTCCGGTGTCTCCGCAACAAATCGGAAGCAGTTAGAGGCTTCATGGAGGGACACGTCAGCATCGGCGGGGAGAGGGAGTTGCAAGACTCTGGTGAAGACGTGGGGGAGCCTCCGCAGCTTCTTGGTGGCGGCCGCCGCCTCCGCCGTGGAGAGAGGGTTGAGTTGATTTTGGACGGCGATGTTGCGCTTTCTGGCCATTGCCTATTTACGAAACGTAACTCTTCGTATTCAATTCAATCGATTGGGTTTTGGTGCACGTAAACACTATAAAACGCGCTTCCCACTCTAACCTTCTTCCTCTTCCAAATTACAATGTTACCCCTCTCAATTATTAAAGGAAAATCACTTTTTTGAAAGGAAAATGATAAAATAAGGTCATTAAAAATATAAAGTTTGTTGTAATTATGATAAGTAAAACAAGATATGATAAATGATTATATAAAAGTTATCAGGATTTTCAATATATCGTTATGGTATACATTATGACTGTTTAGTCAAATAAAATCAAGAAAATTAATATTATAATTAAGTTGATAAAAATTCATAAGATTTAAGGATATAAATTTTACTTTCTTAAAATATATATATAATTACATAAATTATTAAAAAAAATTAATTCCTTCATTGCATTACAAAAATTATATATATACAATCAAAGGTACTAGAAGAGTTTAAATGAGTTTTATTTTAATTAAAAGTTATTCTGTCAAAAAGATTAAGTGCAATACAAAAAAAAAATTATTTTTTTTAATTAAGTTTGAGTTTTATTTTAATTGAAACTTTCATCCTTAAAAAAAGTGAATAAATGTTGTAGTTAACAATGTTAACTTTTAATTCTGTTGTATTTGACATAGAAAAAAGATTAAAAAAAATCCACGTCATTTCATAATGTTTGATTTCACGATTAAATAGTATATATGAAGTAATAAAAAGCTATTAAAACAAAATATAAAGGCTACAATATACGATAATAACTTCGAAAGGCTATAATATAAAATAAAATCAAAAACCGCACTGGTTTAAAACATTATCTTTAAAAAACAATTAAGAAAGGAAGGAATTCAGATTTACCATGAAAAAAAAAATAAATGCTTAACAATTTAATAAAATATACAATAATGTTTAATCAATATGGATTGATAAAAAGCAATACTTTCAAATTTTGCAGATGTTTATACAATTGTCTTACACGTGAAATAAGGTTTAGGGTTTAGTATCAACACAATTAAATTTTAATTTAATTAGTATTAAAAAAATATTTTAATATATGCTGTTAAAAAAAATACCACTGGAGGTGAAAAGTTATATATTGTTATTATTATATATAAACATAATAACTATAACATAATAACAATAATTATTATTACTATTATAATAAAAATTAATAAAAATAATGACGTGACAGAGCTACTTTAACCATTTTGTGTGGAGAACGCGTTTTCGTACAAGCCTTTCTTTACCTACAAATTTCGTCTGAATTGCATGAAGTTGTCTAAATTATACTTTTTCCTTTTATTTTTTATTTTTTTAATTATGACTTTGGTAATTTTTTTCTATATAATATTATCTATTGGAATAATCCTTTTTATTATTTTAGTAAATTTTAAAATTTATAAACATTTTTTTTCTTTTATTTGATCCACAGAATTGTATCTAATACTCTATTTAAAATATCATTCCATTTTTCTCCCTCCTTACCCGTTTACTTAAGTTACGTTAGACGTATGTTATTAATAATAATTCATGGAAAATAAATATTGATTTCCTGTTCCACGATTTATGATAATTAATTAAAACAAAATCATTAAATATAATTTATATTTGGAAAATACTTTAAGATTATTTTACTAATAGATTTTTATTTTTTTCATTTTGCAGAAAATTTGAAAAACATTATGATATAAACATAAAGATTTGACACGAAGAGACAAAGGAGGAAGGTGCTGTGATACTTCCCTGGAGAGTGAAACATCACAAAAAGCTTCTCTACCCTCAAAACAAATCGCAAAGAATAACACATAAAATTATAAATAAATACAAGTAAGAAATACGTTTTCTGTAAAGTAGCGTAAACACGGTTAGGATGGCGAGTGTATATATAACTTTTAAATATACGTGATATTATATTAATAAATAATAATATTATAATATTATTAAATTAATATATAAAATAAAATTATATTTATAAAAAATAAAGTAAAATATATTAAAATAAATAATAAAATTATTATTAATAAATAAAATAAAAAAAAACAAATATAGATAATTTTATAAAAATAATAATTAATTTTTAAAAATTTAATAAATAATTATATTTAAAAGATAAAATTAATATTTTAAAATGTAAATATAAAAAAAAATAATTTTTATATATTGTTATAAATTAATATTTTTTAGTTTTATATTTTTACTGTTAACCTTCTCTTGTTAAATCAAAACCAGATTATGTCATCACTAACAATGATGATGTTATAAAAACTGTCACACTGAGCTATATTGAAATTAAAATAAAAATTATATATTTATACAGATTAAAGTATTTATAATTTTATTTACAATTTAAAGGGTGGATTTATGATTTCTCAGAACAATTACATGGAATTTTTATAGTTTTGGTAATGTTTAATGAGATTTTTAGGACTATTCATTACCTGTTTAATATTTTTAAGCCCAATAATTAAAATTTTACATTAAAGAAGATTGATAATTATAAAAAATTAAATAGAAAAAGCAATGTATTTAATTTACTACTGTGAGTTTTCGAAAAAAATACACAGTTAAATAAAATTAAAAGATAAATCAACACAGTCTATTAATGTTCACCGATTTAATTATTTTCGAGTAAATTATGAGATTAAATATAAATATACCCTAAGAATTTGCCAAAAAATTCTTATATATATATATATATATATATATATTATTTCAGTCTGTAAATATATTATTTTTTGTTTAAAATTTTTAAAAACTTGTGCTTTGCTTTAATCCTTATAAATATTTTGTTCTTAATTTTATCTTCTCAAATAAATACCTTTATTTTAGTTCCAATAATTACATTATTTTTTATTTCAGTTAATACTTATGTCATCCATATATATATATATATATATATATATATATATATATATATATATATATATATATATATTAATATTTTTTTTACTAATTTTTATCCTTAAACTACCATTTTATTTAAATTTAATTAATATTTTAAATTTGACAGTATTTTTTTTTTATTTTATATTTTTAAATTAAATAAATAAAAAGAATCCACTCAATAAAGAGAATAAGACACGTGCTTATTTAAAAGTTGATGATTTTAATAATGATGATTAAAACAGAGAATAAAATCAAAACACGTTTCCATTGTGCTTACAAAATGTTAATTAAACTCTATTGTTTATCAAAACATGTGTTATGGGAGTATACATCATTACCTAACTAATAATGCAGAAACCACAGAATTGTGTAGTTTCATTTTTTACCCAATATTTATAAACAAAAACATTAAAATATACTATTTATTAATAAATAAAAAATATCACAATTAATATATTGACAACATAATTTTAATTTTTTTTAAAAAAAAAGTGACTTAATAGTATAAATTTTTATCTATTCATACTTATATATAAAATATAAAGATATTTGTATCATGTTAACGTGTATTCTCAATTTTATCTTTTAAGAAGTAATTATTCTTTAAATTAAAATAATTATTTTATCATTTTTCTTTTATAATAATTACTGTATATTTGACTATTTTATTCATTTAATTTTTTTAACTAAAATAAGTATTTTAACAAGAAAAATTCTAAAATAAATAAATAAATAATAATAATAAAATTCAAAGGAATGAACATAACGAACATGTTTATACGAGTCTATATTTATATATAGAAATACTCTATTTTGGTGTGCATATCTCAATTTCACTTTTACCTTCTAGTAAATAATCATTTTATAACCATTTTTTAAAATTAAAATTGTTATTTTACGATTTTTAGCTTCTAAATAACATTTTGTTACATTTAACGTTTCATTCATTTTTTTTTTCTTTTGAATTAATTATTTTTAAAGTAAATGAGTATCTTTACAAAAACTTATCTACAAAATAAATAACAAATATTTATAATAAAATTTAAACAAATATTCATAGTTATTTTTATTTATACCGATATATATATAAAGTATATAAAGGATACTTCATTTTTGTGTTCAAGTAAGTTTCTATTTGTAAATTTATTTTCTAATAAATAACCGTTTTCTAAAATCAAATCAATTATTTTACTATTTTTATCTTTTAAACAAGACTCTCTTAAATTTAACATTTCATTTATTTAATTTTATTTAAATTAGTTATTTTAAAACTAAAATAGGTGTCTTTAATAAAAAAAATCTACAAAATAAAAAATATATAATAAAATTTAAAAATTATTCACATTTATTTTT